>Ga0209992_10000029_pt1 | contig 237550 bp, 237 predicted proteins | sample 2SBtaG_2_FD_182564 | JGI IMG/M metagenome (GOLD analysis project Ga0209992, IMG submission 182564) | Deep subsurface microbial communities from Kolumbo volcano to uncover new lineages of life (NeLLi) - 2SBTROV12_ACTIVE470 metaG (SPAdes)... | ecosystem: Environmental > Aquatic > Marine >... | reverse complement strand
AAAATAAGAGATCCCTCGCAAACACACCAAAAAGAATTTACTAACAGAATAATAAAACTTGCTAAGAATAATATCGCTACATACCTAGTTGCTGGAAACCATGACTTACCTGCAATACAAGGCAAGGCGAATGCATTAGAAGTGTTCCCCATATTTAATCAAGATATGGTCCATGTTTCAGATCGATTAGATACAATAAGCATTCAAACTAAATCAGGACCAATCCAAATAATTGGCCTTCCATGGATTAAACGAAGCCAATTTCTTACAAGAAAAGATACTCAGAGTTTATCGATAGACAAAATTACAGAACTACTTGAGGAAAGAATAACTAATAGTTTGATGTGGGAAATTGAAAAACTTGACGCTTCTGTACCTGCTATTCTTGTCGGCCATGTAACAGTTGCAGGAGCAACTGTAGGTACTGAACGAAGTATGATGTTAGGCCGTGATCACACTATATTAACTTCAACTTTAGCAAATCCCTTACTTGACTATATTGCTCTTGGACATATTCACAAACACCAAATTTTAGCCAGAAACCCACATGTAGTATATGCAGGTAGTCTTCAAAGAGTAGACTTTTCTGAAGAAAAAGAAGATAAAGGTTTCTGTGAAATTGAACTCGATTCTACTAAAGAATCCGGATCAAGAATGACTAGTTTCAATTTTAGACCTGTAGCTGCAAGAGAATTTATTACTATTGATATCGATATTACAGATGAATCTGATCCAAATAAACAAATTACAGAATTATTACAAAGCAAATCAGTTAAAGAAGCGGTAGTCAGAGTCAGAATGAATGTAACTGAAAGCCTTTCTTCCCTAATTGAAGAATCAACTATCAGAGAAAACTTACAGGATGCACATTACATTACTTCAATAACAAAAAATATTCAGCGTGCCAACCGGTCAAGAATCACTGCTGAGGCAAGCAGAGGTCTTTCGTATAGGGAAGCTTTAGATGTTTATATGAATTCAATAAATCTTGATATGAAGAAAAAAAATGAATTAATGGAAACACTAGATGAACTAATTCTAGCAAATGAAGATGATAACGAATAATATTAAATAAATGCTTGGAGGATAATTATGTCAGAATTTAAACAACATGTATTAGTTTGTGACGTCGTAAGAGACGACGGCAGAAGATGTGGAAATAAAGGTGGAGGTAGCGTCAAGAATAAATTTGTTGAAGTTTTAGCAGCTCGTGACTTGAGCTCAGATGTCTACGTATCTAGTGTAGGATGCACAAGCCAACATGGATTATGTGAAATTGAACAGGCCAGCATAATCATTTATGGAAAAAATAATCAAGGAACATGGTATATTGCCAGTGATACCAATGTTGAACAAATTGTAGAAGAGCATATTATTAACGGCAATATAGTTGAATCACTTCTTAATGAAAAAATGAAAGTAAGATTTGATAATTAATGAACGAGGGAAATTCCATTCCTAAAATATCGAATTATAAATCTGAGATTGTACTTTTATTGTTGGTTGTCGTTGCAGTAATAACATTGATATTTATTATGCAAGAGCGTACAAAAAGAGCTCCTGATTTTGAAGCTGAAATTTATCCAACCTTGGAAGAAACTTTTAACTTAAATGAAAATATTGGCACCCCAATATTAATAAATTTCTGGGCATCATGGTGTGTTCCTTGTGAAGTAGAATTCCCACACATACAGAAGATGCGAGATAAATACAAAAAAGATGATTTAATTATATTTGGTATAAATTCTTTTGACCTTACAGAAGATGCTATTAGTTTTTTAAACAGGCTCAATATATCTTTTCAAACTGGACCTGACCCAAATGGTGAAATTAATGACCTTTATGAAATAACTGGATTACCTGTAACAATATTTATTGATAAACAAGGTATAATTCAACAAAAAAAAATTGGGTATATTGATGAAGAAACACTTCAAAAATGGATTTCAAAAGAAATTGAGTAATAATGGATAACATTACAGGGTTTGGCCTCTTCTTTTTAATAATCAAATTAATCCATATAACAGCTTCCACAATTTGGGTCGGCGGAAGTCTCTTCTTTTTGCTGGTAGTCAATCAATCAATAACACAAGAAAATAAATTCATAAAAGGGATTTTAGGATCGAATTTTAAACAAATTGTTGATTTATGTATATGGATTTTACTTCTTAGTGGGGTGATATTGACTGTAAATAAACTAACTTCAAATAGTGCTACAGTAGTATATGGATCATTATTAGGATTTAAACTATTATTAGTCGCATGGGTTACATATTTAATATGGTTTAAAAAACGTTCAAAAAGTTACTTCTCTGAAGAATCTGTTACAAAAAATCAGCTGGTAAAAGATTTTTTTTCTCGTGATAAACTATTGGTAATTCTAGGGATAATAATTATTTATGTATCTGAAACTCTAGCTAATTTACAAAATATATAGGAGCTTAAATTGAAAAAATATCTGACTGATATGTTAGTTTGCCCTACTTGTAAAAGTGATTTATCTTTAGAAATAGAATCTGAAGAAAACAATGATGTCATCTCCGGTAAACTTAACTGTGTAAATAAGGACTGTGAAGAAATATATACAATTGAGGATTCTATTCCTAATCTTTTACCTAGCGATTTAAGGTAACTACAACCTATTACAACTTACCTATATTTAAAATCTCACCTTGGTTTGCATTTAATTCAATTAATTTTTCTACCGATACATTTAATTTTGGATGTACCCACAAAGGATTTATTTCAGCAAGGGGTATTAAAACAAATAATCTGGAATGCATTCTTGGATGGGGTATCGTGAGATCCTCTTTTTCCAACAAATGATTACCATAAGAAATAATATCTATATCAAGTGTTCGAGGTCCATTAATAAAACTTGAGGTTCTACCACAGTGAATTTCGATATCCTTACAAATTCCTAATAATTCATACATATCAATCTGATTTTTAGTACTACATGCTAAGTTGTAAAAATCAGATTGATCTTTGTAACCTTGTGGAGATGTTTCATAAATAGATGAAATTAAATTTATATCTAGCTTAGAATTTAAATGTTCTAGTGCATGGTTTAAATTGTATTTTCTATCCCCAACATTTGATCCTAATGAAAAATAAATTTGTTCATTAACCATTTATTGGTGTCCTCTAATAATTGCATCAGTCATCTTTACAGTTTTTGAAATTTCAACCACATCATGTACCCTTACTATATCAATGCCTTTGGCTATAGCCACTGATACTGTTGCTGCTGTACCTTCTATTCGATCATTTATTGGAGAGTTTAAAATTGCTCCAATAAATGACTTTCTTGATGTTCCAATCATCAGAGGATAATCTAGTTCTACGAGTTCCTGTAGGTTATTAAGTAATGTAAGATTATGTTCTACATCTTTTCCGAATCCAAATCCTGGGTCTAAAATAATATTTTTTCTTTCTACCCCTGATTTTATTGCTTTATCAGAACTTCTAATCAAACTTTGCTTAATATCACCGATGAAATCCTGATAAACATTATTTTCTTGATTATGCATTATTATTAATTTACCTTTAAATTCTGCAACAATTTCAGCTATTTTGGGATCACAACTTAGTCCCCAAATATCATTAATTAATGAAGCACCATTCAAAAAAGCTTCATAAGCTACATCTGAACGATATGTATCTACACTTGTAAGAACATCAAAATTTCTAGTTATTGAATCCAGAACAGGAATCAATAATTCAATTTCTTGTTCGCTATTTATTTGATGTACCTCACCACCCCATTTTTCACCAAAGGTTTTTGATTCGAGAATGGCATTGGTTGATGGTCGAGATGATTGTGCACCTATATCAATAATCTCAGCTCCATTGTTAATATATAATTCACATTGTTGATTTATCTGATCTATATCGTGAGTACCATCTTTGGAAAAAGAATCTAATGACAGATTAATTACTCCCATAATTATTGTTCTCGTTTTGCGTTCAAAAACTTTATCTAATTCTTTTAATAATTTTAAGTTAACCATTAATTCGCTACCTAATTGGGTGCCCCTAGCATTAAAAAAACATATTTATTTATTATACATATTGAAGATAAACTTTTTAAACAAGTTTACTAGTTGAATATATTATGTTTTCATTTTACGATTAATCCCGCTAAACAGATAAATCAAATGTTATATATATTTAGAAGAGGTGATTTCAAATGAGCAAAAGTATCGCTGATAAAGCCAAATCAAATTTTACAACGGATTTAGGTACAATCAATTACTATAGCTTAGAAAAAATTTGTAAAAAATACAAAATTAATCTTCAAGATTTACCTTTCACTATTAGAATAATTTTAGAAAATATAGTGAGGAATTTAGATGGTAAAGTTGTAACTGAAGATGATCTAAAAACAGTTTTAAGTTGGTCTCCATCAAAATTACCTGAACAAGAAATTCCTTATATGCCATCAAGGGTCTTAAGCCAAGATTTTACTGGTGTGCCTGCTGTGGTCGACTTAGCAAGTATGAGATCTGCAGTGGAGCGTATGGGTGGAAATCCTAAAATTGTCAATCCAATAGTACCATTAGATTTAGTTATCGATCACTCAGTACAAATTGACTTTTTTGGAACGAATACATCATTTGCATTAAATGCAGAAAAAGAGTTTGAAAGAAATCATGAAAGATACTCTCTTTTAAAATGGGCTCAAAATGCTTTTGAAAATACCCGAGTAATTCCTCCTGGAGTAGGAATTTGCCATCAAGTTAATCTAGAGTTTCTATCAAGTGTAGTATCAACAAAAACTGTTGATGGTGAAATTATAGCCTTTCCAGACACAGCAGTAGGAATGGATTCTCATACAACTATGGTTGATGGACTTGGAGTCCTTGCTTGGGGTGTCGGAGGAATCGAAGCTGAAGTTGTACTAGTTGGACAACCCTACTACATGCTAATGCAAGAAGTTATTGGAGTTAAACTTACCGGTGAACTTCAAACAGGTGTTACTGCAACTGACCTAGTATTAACAATAACAGAAATACTACGAAAAGAAGGTGTGGTAGGAAAATTTGTTGAATTTTATGGAGAAGGTATTGATAAATTACCCCTAGCAGATAAAGCTACCATATCTAACATGTGCCCAGAATATGGAGCAACTGCAGCATTATTCCCTGTAAACAATGAAACTATTAAATATTTAGAATTAACAGGAAGATCTCAAGAACAAATTAAACTTGTCACCGAATATACAAAAAAACAAAGTCTTTTTTATTCACCAGGGGATCCAGACCCAAAATACACAAAATCTATATCATTAGATCTATCCACCGTAGAACCAAGCTTAGCAGGTCCTCGAAGACCACAAGACAAAGTTACCTTGAATGGATTGAAGGATAGATTCCAAACATCTATGAGAGAACTATATGGCAAAGAAACTACAGACCCTGCTACTGATTATGGAATTAAAAGTAGTAAAGAAGGTATAAAAATTGATATTGATGGAGAAACTTCTTATATCGATCATGGATCTATTGCTATTGCTGCTATTACAAGTTGTACAAATACTTCCAACCCTTCTGTTATGATTGGAGCAGGTTTAATTGCTAAAAAAGCTATTGAACTTGGTTTGTCTCGAAAACCATGGGTCAAATCTAGTCTAGCGCCGGGGTCACAAGTAGTTGATGACTACTTAGAAGCTGCAGGCCTTCAAACTTATCTAAATGATCTAGGTTTTAATATTGTTGGCCATGGATGTACTACATGTATTGGTAACAGTGGGCCTTTAATTGAATCAGTAGGAAATGCTGTAGATGAAGAAGACCTTGTCGTTTCAGCAGTTCTCAGTGGAAATAGAAACTTCGAAGGAAGAGTACACCAGCAAGTCAAAGCTAGCTTCTTGGCTTCTCCAATGTTAGTTGTTTCATATGCATTAGCAGGTACTGTTAACATTGATCTGGAAAGTGAACCTGTAGGTTATAACTCAGAAGAGCAAGCAATTTATTTGAAAGATATTTGGCCAACACACGAAGAAGTTCGCGATACAATGAATAAAGCACTAAATGCTGATATGTTTATAAAACGATACAGCTCAGCATTTGAAGGTGATACCAGATGGCAAAATCTACCTGTGCCAACAGGTAATTTATATAATTGGGATCCTACATCAACATACATACAAGAGTTTCCAATTTTTGATGATATATCACTTGAACCGGATGATATAACAGATATTAGTAATGCAAGAGTGTTTGCTGTACTTGGTGACTCAATAACTACAGACCATATATCTCCAGCTGGAGGAATATCTATCTCGAGTCCTGCCGCAGAATATTTGCAGGATAAGGAAGTAGCACAAAAAGATTTCAATAGTTATGGATCCAGACGAGGTAATTATGCAGTTATGGTACCAGGAACTTTTGCAAACATACGACTAAAAAACGGTATCGCACCTGATACAGAAGGTGGATATACCACTCATTTCCCCACAGGTGAAGTTGTTTCTCTTTTTGAAGCCGCTCAACGTTATAGGTCGGAAAATACACCTTTAATTGTTCTTGCTGGTAAAGAATATGGATCAGGAAGTTCAAGAGATTGGGCAGCAAAAGGACCATTTTTACTAGGTGTTAGAGCAGTAATTGCAGAAACATATGAGAGGATTCATAGGAGTAATCTCATAGGAATGGGTGTAATTCCACTTCAATATCTAGATGGAGAAAATAAAGAATCTCTCAATATCGAGGGTAATGAAATAATTGATATAGATGGACTCGCAGATAACTTAACACCTGGAAAAATAGTTAATGTTACTGCTACTAAAACTGATGGAACAAAAACTTCATTTAAAGCAAAAGTAAGAATAGATGCTAATATTGAAGTTGACTATTATCATCATGGTGGAGTTCTTCAATATGTTCTTCGCAAAATGGTCAAGGAAAATAAATAATGTACGTCCAAGTTTCTAGCATAGATATATATCCTGGAAAACTTGAACAAATTAAAACTATTTTTCAAGAATCGGTTTTACCACTTATTGAAAATCAACCCGGCTTTGTTAAATTTCATCTATATAGCAATGAAAAAGATAACATCATCATAGTTAATAGCTTTTGGAATACCAAAGAAAATATAGAAACAGTTTTTACAAGTGGTATTTATCAAGAACAAGTTTCAAAATTTGAAAAACTTTTTTCAAGTTCTCCTATTAGAAGCGTGTTCGAAGTTAGTATTTAAATTACCAAAGAATCGTTAGAACGTACTCAGTTGGGAATTCAGCGTCTTCTATAGGATCAACCGGTTCTATACCAAATTCTCTCAATACAAAATACAACTGTCTTAAATGTTGAACGGTATGTCCTGCAACCAAATCGAGTCGTTCAGCCACACTTCTATCATCTTCTCCACGAGGACCAATTTCAGCTAATTCATCTAAATCTAATTCTGAAACTTTTGATTTAAATTCTTCGAGTACCCCTTTGCCATAGTCTGCTATGTCATTAAATGAGTTATACGATCTGCCTGTAAGATCAGAACGCGGTGGATAGTTTCCAGAATCTAATCCAATCATTGTAATTTCGGTAAACATAAACATATGATATCCGAATTCCCTCATTGGTCGATCACGATCCGGAGCAGTCCAGTCTAATTTATCGTCTGGCATTAATCGTAGGTTTTTTTCTACTGAGGTCAAAGTTTTTTCAAGAATCGCCAAGGTTTCTCTAGGTGTTCTTGCTTCAATATCGACTGAAATTGCCAAGGCATCTGATAATTGCCTAGGATTGAACCCATTAATTACAGTTTCTCCAATTACTGTAACTGGAACAGCTCTAAAACCTAAGTCACGCAATTCTTGTAGGGCACCTTCATCATTTTGAATGTCTCGCTCTGTGTATGAAAATCCGTTTTTCGAAAGAAACTCTTTCGTTCGAGCACAAGTCGCTCAGGCTTTTCTTGCATATACTTTTATATCTAATGCCATACCCCAACTCCTTTCAAGTTTAGAAAATTATACTTAAATTCCACCAAAAAAAATACAAAAAAAAGAACTTCTAGAATTTAAATTATATAACTTCTAATTTGAAATTGTTGCGGACTAAATATAATCAGTATATATTAACAATAATTTATTAAATGGGATGTGGGGTTCATTTATGCCAGTAGAATTGTTCATAATCGCATACTTTCTGGGAGCAATACCTTTTGGTTGGTTAATTGGAAAAATTAATAATGTAGATATCTTTTCCGAAGGAGACGGTTTACCTGGTGCTGCTAATATTCTACGTATTTTCGGACCAACTCAAGCATTTTTAGTATACGGACTAGATACAACCAAAGGATTGTTAGCTCTTTATATTGCATCAGTTCAAGGTATAACAGATATTCAATTATTAATGGTGGCAAGTATGGCAATATTAGGACACTGGAACTCAATTTTCACAAAATTTCGTGGTGGCGATGGTGTCACTGTTTTAATTGGAATAACAGTGGGGCTTTTACCAACTCTGGGTTTTATTAGTGTATCAATTGGTATTACAATAGCTGCTATTGCGAGAAAATCTGGTCATCATGCATCTCTTTGGGGTGGAATTGCATGCTACGGATTTCTACTCTCTGGAAGCTACGTTTTAAATACAAACCCAACTCTTGTATATGGTATTTTAACATTAGCAACTTTAGTACTATTTCATAGCTTATACGGACATCTAAAACGACGAAGTAAAGTAGTTTATTGATCAAGAGATCAAGTATGAATTAATTTCACTCATTGATTGCTTAGACTCAAGGTTATAAACAAATTCATATATAGCTTCTGATTTTTCCTCTCCTAAGAGAGGTTGGGCTAATCCTAAAAACTTATTACGTGTATCTGCCCAACTTACAGGATTTTCTGGTTCTCCTTTTGGATATTCAACATTATGTTTGTACGTTTCTCCATTTTGGGTAGTAAGAGAAATATTTGATTGCATTTCATGCTGAAAAATTTCTTGAGTAACATTCACTTTCCCCATAACCTCTTTCAAAGTTTTATCACCTATTAATTGATAAGAATCCCATAAATATTCACCTTTGATAGCTGCAACTGCAGCCGCAAAATATGCACTGAATTGTGCTTCAACAGTATTTGTTGGAAAATTTGGAGAGTAACCAACCATATCATAGCCAGTTTTCCCCATACTTATATCAATGTTTAAAATTTCATTATGTTTGATCTTGTTAGATTGGGTAATATCCAATACTGCATCTATAGTTGCATGACTAAATCGACAACAAGGATAAGGTTTAACAGCAGTGTTCATGACTTCAAATTCAGTACCATAAGTCTCAAAAATAGAAAAATCAGTAATCTCATTCTCAGCATACAGATTAAAGTACCCAAACTTACCTTCTATAGGTTCAGTGGCTCCTAAATAACCACTTTGAGCCATAACAAGGCTCAATATCGAATTATGTGGTGTGAGGCCTGTGTGAAATCTTTTATTCCACGAACCATTTTCTAAAAATTGTTGTGAACCTGCGATTTGGCTTACATTCAAACCCATTGCGTTCTGAATAACATCAGTACTCAAGTTTAATAATTTTCCTCCTGCAGCAGTACATCCAAAAATATTAGTAGTTGCTGTTGCATGAAAACCTTTCCGGTGAATTAATGGACCATGAGTTCTACCAATTTTCAAAGTTATATCATAACCAATAATTGATGCAAGTAAAAAATCCATTCCTGATTTTTCATATTCTTGTGCCAAGGCTAGGTTAGATGAAAAAATCGGTGTTCCAGGATGAATTATAGATTCTTGGTGAGTATCATCAAAATCCATACTATGTGCCAAAGTGGCATTAGCTAATGAAGCATAATGAGCTGGATACTTATATGGGAATCCTATAACCTGAGATTTTCCTACTGCGCCACTTACTAATTTTCCTATACCATTCATAATGGGTTCAGAAGATTCAGCAAGGTAAACGCCACCAAGTGTTACACCAAGATAATCTAAAAATAATTGTTTACATCTATCTAAAACTTTAGGAGGAATATCTTCAAATTTCATAGATTCGACGTAATCTAATGATAGTTGGGTAATGTTATTGCTATTAGTCATAATATAACCCCTCTAATTTATTGGTCGGGGTGGTGGGATTTGAACCCACGACCTCCTGTTCCCAAAACAGGCGCGCTTCCCCTGCGCCACACCCCGAAAAATTAATTGAAAAACATATGATATCAATTTTTCGATAATAAAAATAGAAGTTTGAATTCTAATTAGAAACTTATACATTCTAATCTACAAATTTACTGAAATCAAACCCTGTTATCGTTCTTGACAAACGATATCGGGAATCTCATTATTAAACCATCCTAATGTAATTTAGAATTTGTAGCGAAACTGGAGGAATTATTTTATGAATGAACTTAAAGATCTTTTAAAATCAGGTAAGGCAGTTATAGGCACAACTGCAACCCCTGCTGTGGACGTTCCCACACTGGCCAATTCTGGATTTGATTTTTTGTTATTTGATACACAGCATTCCCCTTTTGATGTCAAACAACTAATACCATCTGTTCAGGTAATGAAAGGGGCAAAAGCCACCCCGGTTATTCGTGTAGGTCAAAATCGTGAAGATTTAATTCTCAATGCTCTTGATGCAGGAGCTCGTGGAATTATTGCACCTATGGTTAATACAAAAGAAGAAGCAGAATATCTAGTACGGTCATGTAGATATTACCCTCTAGGAACACGAAGTAATGCAGGGGTAAGAGGAGAATGGGGTGATTACAGTGCCTCTACACCTCGAGACAGTATGACAAGCGAAGATTATAGAAATTATCTAGATATGGCTAATGAACAGCTTGTAATTATCCCGATGATTGAAACAAATGTAGCTATGAATAATATCGATGAAATTCTTAGCGTTGATGGAATAGATGTATTACTTGTAGGTCCTTCAGATCTTTCTATAGAATTAGAAGTAGCCATTGATTATCCTAGTGATACTTATCAAAAAGGGTTAGATAAAATAGTCGCAGCATGTAATAAGAATGGTGTGGTTCCAGGTATGTACTTCATACCCCCAGGAATGGATCCTAATTTTTATGTAGAAAAAGGGTTTAAATTTTTCACAATGCCTTGGGCTGGTTGGGCCACACAAGGTATACAAAATGGTCTATCTGGTATAAAAAGATAAAATCTTATTTCAAAAAGTGTAAATAATGGGTAATAAATTTGTATTACCCATTATTTAATTTTGTTAATAACTCTCGTAGTTCTTTAAGCCATATATCAAGTGCGATTGTTTCAGGAACGGTAATATTAATTATTTCTTTAAACTGATTAAAACTACCTCCATCAACAACTTCTACAACACCAGGATCTTCCTTAGTTAATTCGACACGAACCTGTTCTCTATTAAATCCTAATTCGTCTGCAACATCTAAGACTTTATTTATTTCATCAATACCAATAATACCTTCCATAAATAATTCTCCTATTACTTTTTTCTTACAATGAAATTTAACATATTTCGAGCCAACATATTTCCTACGCTATCATTATCAAAACCTGCAGATAAAAGCTTTTGAACCAAAATGTCAATTATTTCACCTGATGTATAATAATTTGTATTCTCATTATCAATAATTTCCCCAAAACCTGTAGCAAGATGAATATGATCTGTTCCTATTAGTTTATTAATATGAATAATATGATTTATTATTTCATCAAATGAAATATCTTGAGATTTTACATCATTTATTTTGTTTTCTAACATTCTATAGATTTGTTCTTTTTTTAATTCTAGTTCAGGGGAATCGAAGTTGTATTCAACCTCAAGATATTTTATTTCCCAAGCAGCTATTTCACGTAATTTAATAACTTCTTGAAAATAACTTTTTGAAAGGTAAAAATCATCTAGGCTCAAAGAAATCAAGTTTCCTCTTTCTTTTAATTTAACAAGATCATCATCAGTTATATTGCGAGGATTAGGACATATAGAATAACTTCCAAGATTTGATATTATAAGTTTAGAGTCTGCTAACAAATCGACAAGAGGACTATCAAATCCACTACAATTTATTATCATATTTAGATGATTTGCTTCATTAATTATTTCTTGATTAATAACTGTGGGAGTATATTCTTCTACAAAGAAATCATTTTTTATTGTTAAAGCACGAAAACCTAATCGGTACATTTGCCTAAGTATTTCCGGCCGACTTGATAGTAAAGCAGGGTTAGCATAAGAAAGTATTATTGATGTCATATCTTTTTCAAACTCATCTAAATTAGTTAAATTCTTAACTAAAACGAACTTATCTGCTTCTTTTTGGATATATGAAATTACAGCATCTGAAATCATCATATAGTCATACAAAAGTGAGATGGTCTGACTTTCATCTTGATCAAAAATATCTAAAGTAATTATAGAATTACAGATATTAGCATTAAATAACGTATTCAAATACCCACTTACAACGTTAGACTTTTCAGAAACATTGAAAGAGGAAAAATCGATATTATTATCTACTGTAAAATTCTTCTGCTTCATACAAAAGATAATACATCAACTGTTAAGTAATACAAATACTACTTAAGGAGAAAACCATGAATGAGAATTTAGATAATTTATTTAACCTATCTGGAAAAGTTGCATTAATCACTGGAGGGAACAAGGGTATCGGTAAGGGGATAGCCAAAGGGTTAGGTTTGCATGGCTCAAAAATAATTATTGCTTCTCGCGATAAAAAAGCTAATAAGCAAACCTGTGAAGAATTTTCTTCATTAAATATTGAAACGATCTCTTTAGAAATTGATATGACTGATCAATCCCAAATTGCCCCTTTAGTAAGCAGCATTATTAAAACTTATACTCACTTAGATATATTGGTCAATAATGCGGGAACAGCGTTACGATCAAATGCAGAAGACATCAATAATAAGGATTGGCAATATATCATGGATTTGAATTTAAATAGTGTATATTGGCTTTCTAAAGAAGTCTATCCACACATGAAATTACATGGATCTGGCAAAATTATAAATATAGGTTCAATGTACTCTATTTTTGGGTCTGGAGCGGTACCTTCATATTCAACTACAAAAGGGGGTATAGTCCAATTAACAAAAAGCTTAGCAGTTGGATGGGCAAAAGATAATATCAATGTAAATGCAATATTACCAGGATGGATAAAAACAAATTTGACAAATGGGATGGCAAAAAATGATCCAGAAAGATATAGAAAAGTAAGTGAAAGAATTGCTGTAGGAAAATGGGGAATTCCAGAAGATTTAGCAGGAGCTGCTATTTTTCTTGCTTCAAGAGCTTCTGATTATATCACCGGATCATCAATAGTTGTTGATGGTGGTTATAGTGTAAATTAGACAATTTAGGAAAATAAGAAAAAACTACATTTTTAACAAATCGTCTAGTACCACCACTTTGAAAATTTATTCGGCACTAATAAAAGAATTATGTAGTAATGGCAAGAAAGTGACCAGATACACTTGACATATAATATATAGGTGCCTATGATTGTCTAAGGATATTAACAAATCTAAGGATTTTCTTTTAATAAACTGATTTAGATCGATGATAAAACATCGGATCTTCTTTTATGCTCGGAGGAAGTACATATGAGCTTCAAACATAAAACTCTAAATTTTGGATTCATTGCAACTATAATGAGTATTGCCCTTTTGGCAGCTTGTGCTGGACCTGCTGGTGAAACAGGAGCTGCTGGTGCTGCCGGTGCTCAAGGACCTGCTGGTTCTGCTGGTGCTGCTGGTGCTCAAGGACCTGCTGGTTCTGCTGGTGCTGCTGGTGCTGACGGTGCCGCTGGTGCTGACGGTGCTAAAGGTGAAACCGGACCACAAACTGGTGCAAGTGTAATTGTTATTGCATCTGGCGAACAACAAGGTGAAGTGCCCCCAGTACTTACTGCTGGTACTAGTCAACCTAAAGTTCAAGTATATGGTTCTGGATTTCCCGCTGGGGAATTCCTCATCATTGAGATGTTTAATGAACGAGGCGGTATCGCATTAAAGAACAAGGGTGGAGACGATTCGGTAGCTGCAAATGGAACATTCGCTACCAAGATGGAAAGAGAAAAGAAAAACGCTGACGCAACACCTGCTGGTTTATACAGTGTTTGTGCAACAGCCTCTCCTTCATTAGTTTCTGCTTGTGCTCCAATAGTAATTGTTGAAGCTGCTGAATAAATTTACTGAAAGAAATTGCAGGAGATAATAATGCAAATACTAAAAAATAAGCAAAGATTAGTTGTCTTATCACTTGTATCTTCATTGTTCTTGTTCATACTAGCATGCGGATCTGATGGACCAACTGGTACCCAAGGTATAGCTGGACCACAAGGTAGCCAAGGTGGTCCTGGACCACAAGGTGCTGCTGGTGCCCCAGGACCTCAAGGTGCTGATGGAGCAGACGGTGCTGATGGAGTAGACGGTGCTGATGGTGCTGTTGGTGATACTTTACCAGTTTCAATTATAGCAACAGTTGTAGATGAGAATGGTGATACATCAAATCTCCAACCAGTAATAGTAGAACCTGCACAATACCAACCTCAGGTAGTTATTTATGGATCTGGATTCCCTGCAGGAGAAGTTTTTCTTGCTGAAGCTATAGGACCAAGTGGTTTACAATCAGCTTTAGTTCGAAGAAATGATACAGACTTTACTATTAGAGATAATGGAACTTTTAAACAAGAAGTAAGAACTGCAAATCCACTTACACTAGATGCAGGATTATATTCGATAGTGGTTACTACACAATCAGGCATTACTGCATCAACACCATTATTGATTGTTGAAAAGTAAGAATTTATAGATAAGAATTAAAAAAAGAGCAGTTTAAACTGCTCTTTTTTTTTACTAAAATTATGAAAAGAATACCAATTACTACAATAACAAAAACTACTATATTTTTATTTTTGACTATACTTTTTATGTTACCTCAATTAGTTTCAGCTGATCATTTTTCAGAAAAGGAAATTAATAATCAACTCAAAGAATTAGATTCATATTTACAATCTGGTGAAATGACAGAAGAAGACTACCAAACAAAGAAAGATTGGTTATATAAAACACATGAAGAAAAAGATTTTGGGGCTTTTTTGGGAATTCTAATTTTAGTCTCTCTAATTATTTTTGGAATAATCCATCATAGAAAACAAAAAAACACCAAATCATACAATGACTGGAGAAATTCAGATATATTAGCTGAATTGATTACATCCTGGGGGAATGAAGCTAATCCTATTGAAATAGGTGATCAATACAAATATGAAGTTGAAAGAAAGTTAGAAACAAGCTGGATTACAAAATCAATTGGATTTGTTGAAATTATTGAAGGACCAATTAAATGGGCAAATATTACTTATAGAGGAAGAAGTGATAGAACTCCACCTCAATGGAAACTTATACTAGGAATCCCTGATAACACAGTACCACTACAACATGATAAAGTAGATTTACGACCTAAAAGGAAAAGAACTTTCCCATTATTCGGAAAAGTAATTGATGTTGAGTGGAAAGGAAATGACTTCGGATTAGGACTATTGAGTAAATATCGTGACGACTCATTTATAAGTGCTACGATAGCTAAAATAGGAAAAGTACAATCGATAGAAACCCATCCAAGTATCTATCAAGGATGGACAATAGATTTAAGACATATAAACGAAGAGCTTTGGCAACTCTCTCAAAAAATTGCCCAATATAACTTAGATTCACATAGATAAAAGGATAAGAATATTGGCTTATAATGTCTATTTAGCTGGACCAGATGTTTTTCTTGATAATGCAATTGAGCATGGAGAAAAATTAAAATTATTGTGCTCAAAGCATGGATTAATAGGTCATTTCCCGCTGGATAACAAATTGGATTTATCCGCTAATGGAAAACATAGTAATGCATCATCTATATATAATTCAAATACAAAATTAATTGATATGTGTGATGCATTAATCGCAAATATTGAACCATTCAGAGGCGTTTCAGCAGATCCAGGTACTGCATTCGAAATAGGATATGCAGTAGCAAAAAATAAATTAGTGTCTCTATACACTTCTAATCTAAATTTTTATAAACATAGAGTAGGAACTAGCAATTATAAAAATGACAAATGGAATATTGAGGATTTTGACATGGTCGATAATCTCATGCTACTAGCACCGACTAATAATGTTGTCTACGAATCTTTTGAAAAAGCTGTAATAGAATTAGCAAAAAGATTTATCTGAGAATAAAATCACTCTTCCAGTGATTCTGTTTTTACAATATTTACTCGATTAATTCTTCTACCCACTGTGGATATAACTCTAATCGTTAGATCATCTACAAAAGCAACATCACCTGCTCTAGCTATTTTACCTAATGAAGATGAAACTAATCCACCTACTGTGTTAAAACCATCACCAACTAGTTCTGTAGTTAATTTCTCATTAATATCTTCAAGACTAGCTTTACCTTCTGCTATTAATTCATTTTCTCCAATTTTAATTATTGCTGCAGCACTTTGATGAAATTCGTCTTCAATCTCTCCAACGATTTCTTCCATTATATCTTCAACAGTTATCAACCCCTCAGTTCCACCATATTCATCAACAACTATAGCAATACTAATCATTTTTTCTTTTAATTCATTCAATGTTTCTGCAGCAGGCTTTGATTCTGGAATTACGAAATGTGGTCGAATTAAATCTCTCAACGCATCATCATTTTTCACTTCGCCTGTAAGAACTTGAAGCACATCCCTAGCATGAATTATTCCTACAATATTATCTATAGTTTCTTTATAAATAGGTATGCGACTATGACCTTCTTTTATCATAGTAGACACTAAATCCTCTAAGGAAATGCTATATTCTGCAGAAACCATATCTACTCTTGGTATCATAATTTCCTTAACTGGTATATCTTCAAGCTCTAATACTCCTCTAATCATTTTTTGTTCTTCTGGATTTGCGTCTTTAACTTCCTCTTCAACTAGGAGTGTTTCTGCATCCTTCCACTCTTCATCCTCAGATTCAATAGCTAAGGTAAGTTGACTATTGTAATAACTTATACGGTTTTTCATAGTATCTGGAAGTCTATCTATCAAAAGAAACATCCAGCCAAATATCCAAACAACAGATTTAACAAGAATCCAACTAGGTCGAATTATCTTAGAAGCAACAAAATGAATTAATAAATAAATTAACAATTGAAAAATAATCAAAGTTAATATTATTAGAGCTAATGAAAGTAATTTCCATACCCACCAATAATTTGTATAACTAGTAATTAAAATAAAACCAAAAGAAAAGCTAAGGATTACTGAAAATTGTTTAAGTAATGAGATTTGAAAAACACCCCGTTTATACAAAGTAGGTGAAATTGAACTACTTGCATTTTCTCGACCGCCATTAGTGAAAACATACAATAATGCATCAACATCTTGTATGGTTGCTTTGATAATTCCAAATAAAATAAAAAAAGTGGATGATATAACTAATCCGGTTATATATAATAATGTATTATCCATTTATATTTGTTTACCTTTGATATTTATTATTCTTGCTGGAACTCCAATTGCCTTTGAGTTATCTGGGATATCACTAGTGATAACTGAACCAGCACCAGTTACTACATTCTGTCCTATATTTACTGGTGCAATCAACATTGTATCACTGCCAATAAATGAACCATCGTTTATTGTCGTTGTGTGCTTATCTTTGCCATCATAATTACATGTAATAGTACCAGCTCCGATATTAACATTCATACCGATTTTGCTATCTCCAATATATCCAAAATGACCAATTTTAGTATTCTCGCCAATATCTGAATTTTTTGTTTCCACGTAATTTCCTATATAAACATTACTATGTATAACACAATCTGGTCTTATATGACTAAAAGGGCCAATAGAAACATCATTTTTAAGTTCTGAATTTTCAATATGTGAATTGATAATCTTACAATCATCTCCAACTTTTGTATCTCTGATAATAGAATTTGGTCCTATGGTTGATCGTTCGCCAAAAACACTTTTTCCATATATATGAGTATTAGGAAGCACTATTGAGTCTTTACCTACTTTTACATCTGAATCTATGTAAGTAGTATTGGGATCTTTAATAGTGACACCTTCAATCATAAGATTATCTAAAATTCGTTTTTGTACTACCTTTTCAGCTATAGATAATTCTAGTTTATTATTTATACCCATAATTTCAATTGCGGATGAGTCCAAATAGCTGGCTATACGACGACCTTGTTCATATGCAATTGAAACCAAATCAGTTAAATAGAACTCCTTAGTGATTTCCGATTGATATACTTTTTCAAGATTATTTTTTAGCCAATCAATTCTAAAGCAATAAATACCACCATTAACTTCCTTTATGGTTTCTTGGTTAACAGATAGATTTCTTTGTTCTATAACTTCAACAATATCACCAGAGTCATTTTTTATAATTCTTCCATAACCTTTAGGGTTATCCAAAATCTTAGCTAATAAAGTTATATCTGAATCCGTATCTAAATGACGCTTCATAACTGCATTTATCAGGTTCCTATCATCTACTGCATTGTCTCCATATATTACAAGAAGATGTTTTCTATCTGATGTTAAATTATCTTTAACCTGTAATAAAGCATGTGCAGTACCTAAAGGATTGTTTTGTGTGACAAAAATACAATCTTTATCAATAATTTCATTTATTTGTGACAAATAATCCGGAGATACTACTACAATAATTGAACCGGTATGTAAATCAGATACATTATCTACAACGTGTCTGATAATTTCCTTGCCACATATTTTATGCATGACTTTAGGAAGAGAAGATTGCATTCTCTTACCTCTTCCACCTGCTAAAATAACTGTTAGCCAATCATCCATATTATAAAAAACAAAACCTACCAAGCCTGAGTAAGGCCAAAAGGTAGGTTATTAATTTGTATATCATTTTATTCAAAATTTATATCGCTTTGCAAACTGCGTATGATAACAATAAAGATTAAGATTCAAAGTGTCAAGGATTATGAACCCTAGACCAATATCTTATAAGGAACTAGAATAAGTACGAACATTTACGGAGAGATGGCCGAGAGGTTGAAGGCGCCGCTCTCGAAAAGCGGTATGCCCGTAAGGGTATCGAGGGTTCGAATCCCTCTCTCTCCGCCATAATATAAAGTCCTTTAATACTAAATGGGTAAATAATTATAAATAAATTTAAACTTAAGATTTACAACTGTCTTGTGGTGCTTATTACATCAATTCCAATATTCCAAACAGGGAGCAAATGACTACATTACGAATTATTTTAGGAGATCAATTATCGAAATCTATTTCAAGCTTAAAAGAAGCTAATCAAGAACAAGATATTATATTTATATGTGAAACTTGGGAACAAGCAACTCATGTAAAACATCACAAAAAGAAAATTGCTTTTCTTTTCTCAGCAATGCGTCATTTTGCAAAAACATTAGAATCTGATGGATATAGGACAGAATATATAAAACTTGATGATCCAAACAATACTGGTACGTTATTTGGAGAAATACAACGCACTTTAAATAGTAATACAATAAAACGAATAGTAGTAACTCATCCAAGTGAATATCACATACTTGAAGATATTAAAAAATTGGAAGCCATAATTAATATTCCTATTGAAATAATGCCAGATAATCGTTTCTTTTGTTCGATTGAAGATTTTGCCAATTGGGCAAAAAATCGCAAACAACTACGCATGGAAATTTTCTATCGAGAAATGAGGAGAAAGTATTCAATTTTAATGAACGGTGATAAACCTGAAGGTGGGAAATGGAATTTCGATACAGAAAACAGGAAACCTCCCCCCAAGAACTCAATTATTCCAAAACCTTATAGAACAAATATAGATGATTTAACTTATGAGGTAATTGAGCTTGTTTCGAAGAGTTTCTCTGAGCATTTCGGTGACTTATATCCCTTTTATTTTGCTGTTACAAGGAGTGAAGCTTTAAAAGTTCTTGATCATTTTATTGAAGATCGGCTAATTCATTTTGGTGATTACCAAGATGCGATGTTAGAAAGTGAACCCTGGATGTTTCATTCACATATTAGTTTTTACCTTAATTGTGGTTTATTATTGCCTATAGAATGTGTAAAAGCTGCAGAAAATGCTTATCATCAAGGAAAAGTTCCACTTAATGCCGTAGAAGGATTTATTCGCCAAATTATAGGGTGGCGTGAATATGTTAGAGGTATTTATTGGCTTAAAATGCCTGAATATGCTCAAGAAAACTTTTTTGAAGCAAACCGTAATCTTCCAAATTTTTACTGGACTGCTGATACAAAAATGAACTGCTTACACCAATGTATTTCTGAAACTAAACAAAACGCATATGCTCACCATATTCAACGTCTTATGGTACTTGGAAACTTTGCATTGCTTACAGGAATTAACCCAAAAGAAGTTAATGAGTGGTTTTTCGTTGTTTATGCTGATGCTTTTGAATGGGTAGAGTTACCAAATGTATCCGGCATGATATTATTTGCTGATGGCGGTTATCTGGCAAGTAAACCGTATGCTGCTGGTGGTTCTTACATCAATAAAATGTCTAATTATTGTAAAAATTGTACTTATGTAATAACAAAGAAGAACGGACCTGATGCATGCCCTTTTAATTATCTCTATTGGGATTTCTTAGTACGTAATAGAGAAAAGCTTGAATCTAATCCTCGTATTAGCATGATGTATAAAACCTATGACCGTATGGATGTTGAAAAAAAACAACGAATTAAACAGGATAGCAAAGTGTTTTTAGATAGCTTATCCAATAAATAACAGCCTTTAGGAACTCACTAATATTATTTTCTACGAAAGGCCATTAATCTAATCTATATTCAATTGAAAACTCAGCACAAATTTGTTTAAACCAATCCAGAACTTCAGGATGTAAAGGAATGCCTTTTTCAATTCTTTCTTTTTCCTGTTCCGCTTCAATCATACCCGCATAGACAACTCGATCATGTCCAGGAGCAGGTTTTGTTTCACGAAGTCCTTGCAGCATACCATCCATATCATTTTTAAACTCATCTAGCGAGACAAATGCTTCAATGTTATATGCTGCGACATAATGAGATCGTCTTGTTGGAGAAGCATTTGCATACCCTTCTGCACCAGATAGCAGGCCACACATAATATCTACCATAACGCCTAAGCCATACCCTTTATGTGATCCTAACTCCCGTGTAGAACCAAGAGGTAACTGCATTCGTTCTCCACCCAATGCACTTGACTGAAAACTCTGAGCCATAGTTGTACCACTCATATCTGGAGAACCATCCGGATTCGCAACCCATCCAGCCATTAATTCTACACCTAACCTATTTGCTAAGCCAATTTTATTTCCTGCAATAGCTGTATTCGCTGCATCATAACAAAATGGAGCTTCTTTATTGCCAGGAGCTGCGAATGCTATAGGATTTGTACCTAACTTAGCTTCACTACCCCAAGTAGGTATCATTGAATTTCCACCAGAAGTATATGCAACTCCTATCATATCTTCTTCTGCAGCTAATAATGCATGGTAGCCCATCATACCTGCATGACCTGAATTTTTTATGGTAACCATTCCTACACCAACATTTTTTGCCTTTTGTATAGCGATTTTCATCGCTTTAGGGCATGTAACAATTCCTAACCCTTGATCTCCATCTAATACTGCAGTTGCAGGTGTTTCTCTAACAATTGATTCTTTTGCTAAAGGGTTTAGTATTCCTTCGTTAAACATTCTCACATAAGCTCTTAACATATTAGAAACTCCATGTGTTTCATCGCCTTTCAAATCTGCAGATAGTAATACATCCGTAGCTAGTGCTGCATCAGAGTTGGACATTCCAACCTTGAGAAATACATCCTTTGTCATACTTCTTAAATTGGTAGCGTCAACTTTTATAGCTATATCTTCTGGTATACGAAAATGTTCTAACATACAACCCCCCAATCGATAAATTAGTAAATTAGATTGATACTATCTCATAATTTGATTTAATTAAATACTAAATAAATGAAATTATTTCAATTCTCAACACAGGCCTTGTGATGAAACTATTTCTAAAGTTTGATCATTAAGTATCCACGACAAGGTTGTATTATTATCTTTTTTAACAAGTGTCCAAATACTTGAGTTCTGATCAAAATCATGTCCCCAAACATCATTGGAAGATAAGTAATCACCACAAAAATTACTTAATAAATACGTCTTGATTACATTAATCGCTTCGTCAGATGATAATGTGGCTCCTTCATATACAAAATTATTTTCTGATGTACCAAGATCTAACTTTTGTGTATCTCTTAATGATTGAATATCAGCAGTAATAGTCATTATTGTAGCTGGATTTGAAACCTGTGGTGAAGGAGTGGGGATTAGCTGATTTATTGCATCTTGGGCCTCGGATATAGGAACAGCAATAATATCTCTTGCTTCAGCTATTGGTGCAACTACAATATCCCTTGCTTGAGATATTACTGGTTCAGCAACGGATGTGTTAGCTTCACTAATCGGATCTTTAATTAAATCTCTAGCTTCATCTATGGGTTGATCTACCAAGTCTTTTGTCGTAGTTTCTTGATCATTTCCACATGCAATTAAAAAAAATACCATAAAGGATATTATGATTAGGCGTATTTGGGTTATGTTATAAAACAAATTATGCATTCTTAGTTTTAAGATCTGCTACTTTACTATCAATAATATTTCTGTCGAATCCTAATTTGGAAGCTGTGTCAAAATCAGATTCTGCATCATCATTTAGCCCTAACAAAACTTTAGCTACACCCCTATTCACATACGCATCTGCCATTTTATTATCGACCTGAATTGCTCGTGTACAATCTTCTAGGGTCAAATTATATTCTCCCCTATTCGAATATGCAGTTGCACGATTATTATACGTATGAGCATTATTTGAATCGATATTAATCGCCTTAGTAAAATCTGATATAGCTAAATCATGATCTCCTTTTTTATCAAGAGCAACTCCTCTATTATTTAGAGCTTCAACATAGTTTTCATTTAAATGTAATGCCATGTTATAGTCTTCAATTGCTAAATCAATTTCACCTATTTTCCTTCTAGCAATACCTCTAAAGTTATATCCTTGGGATAGTCCTGGGTTGATATCTAGAACCTTAGTAAATAATTCAATTGCATCAACATACCGAAATTCTCTAATACATGATCTACCGTCTTTTAATAAATCTGTAACTATTTGATCATTTTCAACTGGAGATACAAAGCTTTTATTTATATTGTTTTCTTCTTCATCTAACGATACCGTCTGCATCGATGGACCCGATTCTTCCTCTTCTTCATCTAACGATACCGTCTGTATCGATGGACCCGATTCTTCCTCTTCTTCATCTAACGATACCGTCTGTATCGATGGACCCGATTCTTCCTCTTCTTCATCTAACGATACCGTCTGTATCGTTGGACCCGACTCTTCCTCTTCTTCATCTAACGATACCGTCTGTATCGATGGACCCGACTCTTCCTCTTCTTCATCTAACGATACCGTCTGTATTGATGGCCCCGACTCTTCCTCTTCTTCATCTAACGATACCGTCTGTATCGATGGACCCGATTCTTCCTCTTCTTCATCTAACGATACCGTCTGTATCGATGGACCCGATTCTTCCTCTTCTTCATCTAACGATACCGTCTGTATCGTTGGACCCGACTCTTCCTCTTCTTCATCTAACGATACCGTCTGTATCGATGGACCCGACTCTTCCTCTTCTTCATCTAACGATACCGTCTGTATTGATGGCCCCGACTCTTCCTCTTCTTCATCTAACGATACCGTCTGTATCGATGGACCCGATTCTTCCTCTTCTTCATCTAACGATACCGTCTGTATCGATGGACCCGATTCTTCCTCTTCTTCATCTAACGATACCGTCTGGTTATTTATGTCATCTTTATCTTCATCAACATTAAGAATTTGTATTTCAGATTCTTCTTTTGGCATTTCAACATATCTAACCTGATTTCCCTCAATTAATAATTTTGTGAGGTTTTCTTGAAAAAATGATGTGCGTTCCATCAATACATCAATTTTTAGATTTAAATCTCTGAAATATTGTAAAGTTGAAGTAAATTCAGAATTTTCTTGTTCTAGTTGCCTGACGCGTTCATCGATGGCATCTTTTCTTTCTTGAATACCTCGCCTCATGGCAAAATACCAACTTGCTAATGCCCATATAATCATGAAAATTAGGATTATTCCAAAAAATACTGCACAGACGATAAGCAATACTATCAACAGGTTGGCGATACCTCCGCCAACATTCATCATAGTATCTAATGTTTCATTATTTATCATTTTACTTTTGGTGATAATTTACATAACAAATTAGCTGATTAGATTTATCAACATTTTTCTGTACCTTGATCTGCTCTAATTTTTTCTGTTTGAGCTGTCACATTATCAGCTGTTATTTGAGCATCTCTTGTAACTCGCCAAATACCATGATCTGGCTCAGGATTTGATATTCTTGTTTGTGCAGATTTTTTAGTTATAACAACCCAATCATCTTCTTTTGGATCCCAGTTAGAATCGAGATCATTAATATCTAATAATGGATTACATTTAACTATATATGCCCATACTGCAGAAATTGCTTCCGTCTCTGACTTAATAAGATTCTTACATTGCCCACTGGTAATTTCCGAGTCGCGTTCTTGAGCTTTCGCATTCATAGGACTTAAAGTTCCATCCACTTTAACATTCCATAAACCATGATCAGTTTTTGAATTAGCACTACTCTTGACCACAAATCCACCTTCAGCAGCATTAGTATTCGGTGTCAAATATTGTGTTTGTAAATCAGGATAACATTTTGACAAATACGTCCAAACTATAACTGCGGCGTCTCTATCTTGCTTAACTAGTGGTTCAACAAATTGAGATGGGATATCTTTTTCTAATATAGAATCACATTTTTTTGATACTGTATCCTCTAATCCACTCGTAACCCATTCGTCCCAAGAGGTGGCAATAGCATTTTGAGGAACCAATACACCCTTTATTTCATTAATTTTCCAAACACCAAATTCGTTTTTTGCTGTAGCACTAGGATACAAATGGTATTCTTTTTCACCTGAATTATTTTCCAGCATATGGGAAGTAATTTCTGGAGTATCCATTCTTCGACAAGTTGTTAAATGTTGCCATAATAATAATTGTGCTTCGTCTTTACTTTTTATAACAATTGGCTGAGGTGTTGTAACTGGTTTAGCACTCTCCAAAGTAGCTGAAGTATCTAATGTATCACCAGTTGCCCCAGTGTTAGCTCGTTCAAGAGCCGCCTGATATGCAGCTTCTTGTGGATTATCGGCAGTAGTTTCTTCTTCGTCATCACCACCGCAAGACAAAACAAAAACTAACGATAATAGAAAGAATAGTAAAAAACCTTTAGTTTTATAAAGTTCAGCAAACTGATAAACAATTCCCATAAGAGATCCTAATAGTTGTACGTTACAAATTTTTTAATTTCATTAGATGTTTAATAGTCTTGATAGTTTAGCATACTAATTGAAATTTCGAAAAGGCCACTAATGACTAAATACAAAATGAATAAGAGGTACATTGGTCAAAAAACCTTGCTAAAATATTCCGTAAGGATTAACATATCTGTGGATATTTCCAGATTTTATTAAATATTTTTGGAGGGTAATAAAATGAGTCTTGCTAAAATTCAAAGATCTGTTCGATCTTTTTGGAAAGATGAACGAGGTATAACCGGTCTAGAAACAGCAATCATTCTAATTGCATTTGTGGTGGTAGCAGCAGTATTTGCTTTTGCGATTTTGAACGCAGGACTTGGTGCTACTTCAAATGCAGAAGATGCTATTTCAACTGCTCAAACTGAAACACAATCAACACTAGCCCCAAGAGGAGATTCAATTCTCGTTGCTCGTGGAGCAGGGCCAGCATTTGTGGATGTTGAAACGGTTTCTTTTAAATTGGCACCTTCACCTGGAGCCAAAGCGATTTCACTAGCTGATGCTATAACGTTAGTACAGTATTCTGATGGTACAACTGCAGCTGAAACTATTCAGCTTGGTGGTGCTGCTGGAGTTTGTATTGCAAGTGCAGAATCTAATTGGCTAACTGGTACTGGAGACGTTGTTGATAAAGGAGAAATTGTTGAAATTACAGTTACTCTTGCTGCAACTTGTCTACTAGTAAATGAAGAATGGAAAATTGAAGTTTTCCCACGTGACGGAGCAATTGTATCCGTTCAAGGTAGAACCCCAGTTGAATTATCCAAAAATATGAATGTGTAGTAATTAAGTAAGTTATCTTACAATAGTTTTAAATACTTTTCGGGAGTGTTGGTATGTATCGACACTCCTGGAATATTTTGGATGAAAGGGTAAAAAATGGCCGATACACCCAGTGAATTAGAAGCACAAATTCAAACGCTTCAGGATGAAGTAGACCTTCTTAAGACTGAAATTAAACAAACCCTTATTGATATGAGAGAGTTGGTAATGAAAGATTCTAATATCTTTGCACGACCTTCATCTTCAAAAGTAAATACTGAAATAAGACAAATTCCCCCAATGGTCACTGAAGAAAATTCTGATGAAACAAATGAATATAGCGATGAATTTGATACCGATAACAGCGACACCGAATCAAATCATGACAGCGATACTGAACCCGAATCAATAACAGTTCATAGCGTAACTGAGAGCTCATCCCTATTAAATTTTCAAGTAGAATCATCACAAGTCACTAAACTTATGCCTAAGAGTGGCGACCTTGTGGCCAATTTAACCGTATGGTTAGGAACGGTAAAAATGAGAGGTGTTTCATTAACTCAAATGCTTCCATTTCTTGAAGCATATCAAAATTCTGGACACTTAGATTCTTTATCAATGCGTCTCATAGTAAAAGCTATGGCAGATCTCGATATCTTAGAACCCTCTCACATAACTCAACCCTTTTCATCAACTGACTATGCGCAATGCCTAATGGAACTTCATGAAGTCATTAAAAATTCGCCAGATTTTGAAAATAAAGAATTACCGCCTAGCGTTTAAAAATACATTACCACGAGAGTAAATATTGGAAAAAGTCATTGTTACAGGATTACTTGTTATTGCTGCTGTTACAGGAGCAGGTCTTATTATTGCGACAATAGTCCCTTCTATTGCTGATAGTAGCAATTCTGTTTCTACTGCCCAAAGAGAAATGTCCAACCAAATAGGTACAAATATAGAAATTATTGCTGTAAGTGCTCCAAGTGACGGTAAAACCATACAAGCATGGGTAAAAAACATTGGAACAAAACCTATCCTTGCTATATCAAAATCAGATATGTTCCTAATCAAAGAAGGTGCTGCAGCTCCACGATATGATGTATTAACGTATTGTGGAACAGATATTGCAGGGGTAGATTGTGTTGGTAAAAGCAAAGTGTGGGCTGCTCCAGCAACATCATGGAATCGTGGAGACACCTTACAAGTATCTATACTCTTATCTGATGCTGACAAAATAGATGATGACGGACATTACATTCAATATACTACTGTAAATGGAATATCAGATAGAAAGCTTTTTAGCAGGAACGGATAATGTCTCCAGCTATTACTTCAGGTCTAGTACTTTCAGTTCTATTCACTGTGTTTATTCTGTTTAGTAAATCCACAATAGAAAATAATGTCGAAATATCCCAAGATGTAAATAATGCTGCGGTAAATGCAAGTGAAAAACTGTCCACAAATTTAGTGATGACAAGTGTCCAGATATTAGATGGATGCAACTTTCAAGCAACTGTAGAAAACCAAGGAACTACTGATATTCAAAACTTTAAAGATATGAATGTCTTGATTGATTTTCCAGAAGAACCTGGGGTAAATAACGAAAATATTGTACTTAATTATACTACTTCAGATTCACTAAATCCTGGTGAATGGACTCATACCATAAATCCAAATCTAAACCTAACCCCTAACTCTAGGGATATCAATCCGTCTTGTTGTGGAAAGTATGATCCGATGGATGATGATGATGAAAAACAAGTAATCGTTTTTGCATCTAACAGAGATACCAATGATGAAAACCACGAAATCTACTCTATAAGTGTTTACGGTGGAAATGAAACTCGACTTACAAATAATCTCACAAATGATCAATTCCCATCATGGTCACCTGATGGAACGAAAATTGTTTTTGGAACAAATAGAGATGGAAATTATGAAATCTATACTATGAATGCTGATGGTACGAACCAAAATCGTCTAACAAATCATCCAAACACAGATTACTACCCTTCTTGGTCTCACGATGGAACCAAAATTGCATTCACTAGCTGGAGAAATGGGAATGGTGAAATCTATACCATGAACGCTGATGGAACAAATCAAACCAATATCACTAATAATATTAATGAGGATAGTAGTCCTTCGTGGTCACCTGATGGATTAAAAATTGCATTTATGTCTCAAAGAGATGGAAATGATGAAATCTATACTATGAATCCAGACGGTTCGAACCTCAGTCGGATTACTAGTAATCCGACGGGGGAAACCTATCCTGTTTGGTCTCACGATGGATCTAAAATTGTATTTTACACAAATAGACATGGCAATGATGAAATCTATTTTATGAATAGTGATGGGTCTAATCAAACTCGCGTTACTGATAACTTAAAAACGGATAGAAATGCATCTTGGTCTCCTGATGGACTAAAAATTGCATTTCAAACAGATAGGGATGGGAACTTTGAAATATATTTCACTGATGTCCTTGAAGACACCAGTATTACACGACTTACAAATAATGGTTCGGCGGATTCTGTTCCTTCATTGTCACCTGATGGTACTAAAATTACATTTCAATCACAAAGAGATGGAAATTGGGAAATCTATACCATGAACGCTGATGGAACGAATCCAACTAATGTAACAAACAACGTTGCTTCAGATGGATTCGCTTCATGGTCACCAGATGGAACCAAAATAGTATTTCATTCTTCTAGAGATGGAAATTGGGAAATCTACACTATGAATGCTGATGGAACAAATCCAACTCGCATTACTAATAATAGCTGGGTAGACGTATGGCCTCATTGGTCTCCTGATGGAAATAAAATTACATTTATGACTAATCAAGCTGGTAATTATGAAATTTATACGATGAACACTGATGGTACTAACCGGACTAGAATAACAAACCATATCGAATTTGATGCAGATCCTGCCTTCTCACCTGATGGTACTAAAATTGCATTTAGGACCTCAAGAGATGGTAATAATGAAATTTACACAATCAACGCTGATGGGACAAATCCAACCCGTTTGACAACCAATATTAGTGAAGATCTTAGCCCTGCTTGGTCTCCTGATGGTACTAAAATTGTATTTCAAACTCAAAGAGATGGAAACTGGGAAATCTATACTATGAATGCAGATGGTACTAACAAAACTCGTCTAATAAATCATCCCAACACTGATTCCGAGCCTATCTGGTCCCCTGATGGTACTAAAATAGTGTTTGTTTCTGATAGAGATGGAAATAATGAAATATATCAATTAGACCTTATCAAGCTAAATGAACAAAAACCGAATACATTACACAATCTAACAAATGATAATTATGACGATCTATCAGAAAAATTTTCAATAAAAGAAGCTGCTGTTTTAAATCCAGGTGAAACTATGAATATTAAGGGTCGTGCAACCCTTTCTACCGGAACAAGTACTGATCCAAGATGGCTTATAAATCTCATATCAGACACAGGTGTTAAAGCTTCAAAAACTGGATCTCAAGTAACTTATCTTAATGGAATGTTCCGAACTCCAGATAATAGGTCTTTATTTGGAACTGCTGACACTGTCCTCTATAACAAAGATGGATGGATACCTGTTCAAAGTTTAGATAACGAATGGAGAACAGCTTCAGGGGCTGCCGAAATAGTACTAAACCAAGAAGGAAAAGCTCATGGCATGATAGGAGAGTCCTACTTAGATTTAGAACTCCCTTATGATGGAATTTACCTTATTGAAGTTGGATCTAATGGAACAATACGCCCAGGTAACAATACTTCTGTTGGAAATTACAATATTATTGTTAATAATCAATTTGATGATAATGAAACACCTGATATAGGTGATTCAACAAATGAAGGACGTCCAATACCACAAGGTGCTCAAGAAATAAATCCTGGAGAGTGGAAATTTGGAGAAATTAACACTGAAGATGACGTTGACTGGTGGGCATTAGACGGAACAAAAGGAGAACAAATAACAATCAAAATATCTTATACAAACCATCAAAGTATTGCAGACTGGGTAAGTGGACTGGAAGGCTTTACCTTTAAATTATATAATTACAAAACAGCCGGAAGTATTAATTGTTAAAAATATTTAACGTAGAAAATTGTTGGAAAGAAATTTAGGATAAATATATGGCACCAACTATTTCAACAGCATTAATAATGACTGTACTTTTTACAGCATTCATTATGTTTAGCAGGACCACACTGGATAATAATCTTGAAATTTCACAAGCAATGAATGAAGCAGCTGAACTTGCAGGTGAAAGAGCTAGAACAAATATTAGAATGATAAATGTAAATGTTTCAGATTTTTGCGACATTGAAGCTACAGTTATTAATGAAGGATCTACTGATATCTCTGACTTCAAAAATATGAGCCTAATTGTTGACTTCCCTGATGAAGTGGCAGTAAACAATGATTCTATTTCATTAAATTACACATCATCTTCGGTACCGAATGCTGGTGAATGGACGTATTCGATTAATTCAAAAACATATCCTCATCAAAAAACTATTTTAAATCCTGGCGAGTCTATGACTATCAAAGGTATGGGAATACTAAGTTCTGGTATAAGTAATAGTTCTGCTTGGGGTCTAAGCTTATCAACTGCTAATGGTATAACAACGAGTAAAACTGCAGTAAAGCATTCAGGAACAGGTGGTAAAACTAGAACATATGACCCTAGAGGATTCCTTAACTGGGACCAAACTTATGAGTACGCTGATAGAATTATATATAACGAATCTGGTTGGAGTCCAATTAAAGAACCACCTACTTGGGCTTGGAGTGGAGTAGGAGCTGGGAAATTCTCCTATGCAGGAGGAGTGGTTGGTGATTCATATTTGGAAATGGAACTACCAAGAACAGGTACTTATATAATACAAATTATCTCCTTGAGCGCTAGTACAAAAGGAGAATATCATATAATGTTAAATCAACAAGGTAATGTCGTTCCTAGTATTGTTTCAGGTGATCCTACAAATATTGGTTCTAACTTTGAAGCAAATCCTCAATATATTGCTATAGGAGAAAAACGACACGGAGAAATTAATACGCTAGACGATACTGATTGGTGGAGATTTTCAGGATCAAAAGGAGAAAAAATAGAAATCAGAATATTTAAAACTAATCCGAGTTTTGATCCTTTAAATGTTAGCTTTTATTTGTGGGACTATGATTCTAGTGGAGTTATAGCATGTTAATAGAGAATCAACTATAATATATCCAGCTATTAAAATTATGGGAAAATACCATGACATATAATGTTGATGAAACAGAAGTTGAAGAACGGAATACTATATCCACTGGCAACATAGAAATTGATAGGCGTATTGGTGGCGGTATTCCATATGGTACCTTAATGCTAATTGAAGGCGATGATGCATCAGGAAAAAGTAGTATAACTCAACAATTGTTTTATGGTGCGCTAAAAGCTGGAGAAGATGTCGTCTGCTACAGTACAGAGACTACTATACAAAGTCTGATACCTCAAATGAAAAGTATTGGTATGGATTGTACTGATTATTTTATAATGAATCATTTGCGCATATTTCCAATATCAACTCGCGGAACAGACACTAATACTGATTTTATGTTTGATGCCTTAGCAAACCATATTGAAAGAGAACAATCTGCCCGAGTTTTAGTTATTGACTCATTGACAACATATATTTCAAGCCTCGGTGGAGAAAAAATTCAAGATTTTTTTCAAAAATGTAAAAGTTTATGTGATCAAGGAAAAGTTGTAATATGCACAGTTCATAGTAATGCATTCGATGAAAATGCTTTAACACGTGTGCGGTCTATTTGTGATGCATACCTGATGTTAAAAGTAACTCGCTCAGGATCTGCTCTTGTTAAAACTTTGGAAGTTGCAAAAATTAAAGGTGCTGAAAGTACTACGGGTAATATTAGTGGTTTCCAAGTGGAGCCTGGTTTAGGTGTAAGGCTAATTCCAATATCTCGAGCCAAAGCATAAAGATAGAGAAGTGCTGATATGGTTAAAGAAAGAGAAATATTAAAACTACCTGGGAAAGTTTTTGATACTATTCGGTATGGTATCAGTTGGGGACTTTTATCTGGTAAAAAATCAACAAATGCCAAAACAGATATAAACTCCATTGATGAAATTGAAAAACTTGAAATTGAAAAAAACGACTCAAAATTAAAATCAAATAACAAAATATCTATAAAGATAACCAACCAATCAATAGAAGATAATCCAAGACTATTTGCAAAACTTCCCCCAGCTCTACAGACTGAAGCCAAATCACATAAGCATTTATGGGCATACTTATGCACTGTAGATATAGATACAATTGGTGTGCCTGCATATTACGAAGAACTTACACGTGAAGTTAGAAACCTCCCCTACAAGAATCTCATATACCCTGTAGCTAATGCCGTATTTATTCATTTGAAGCCAGACAAAGAGGATAGTAGAGATACATATATAGCCATCGAGCCTAGTATGGATCCTGATATCGAAGTTCTAATGGAAGAGGTTGATGACTATTTAATTGATTATGTAGAAGATTTAAAAAACGAAAATGAGTTACCCCATCAAGAGGTTTTGCTTAATTGTCTAGAGCAAATATGTACAACTGAGGGCATTAATACTAAGAATAAAATTTTTGTTACAGAAGAACAATATAAAGCATTACAATATCTCATGTTACGAGATAAAGACGGATTAGGCACAATTCAGCCAGTAATATCAGATCCAAATATAGAAGATATTAGTTGTAGTGGTGTCGGCACTTTATTTCTTGAACACAAAGTATTTGGTGGGCTTAAAGCTGGAATACAATTTGATACTGAATTAGAATTAGATCAATTTGTAATCAAGCTTTCTGAAAAGATAAACCGACCAGTAACTGTTAGAGATCCAATAGTGGATGCAGTATTGCCAGATGGATCTCGTGTAAATATAGTTTTTGGCACTGATGTTTCAAAAAGAGGTAGCAATTTTACCATACGAAAGTTTAACGATGTTCCAATCAGTGTTTTGGATCTAATAGACTTTGGTTCTATAAATTATGAAATGTTAGCATATTTATCAATAATGCTTGGTGAAGGAATGAACACCTTTGTTTCAGGCGAAACGGCTTCTGGTAAAACTACATTACTGAATGCAATAAGTACTTTTATTCCAGCAACTTCAAAAATTGTTAGTATTGAAGATACCCCTGAACTACAGGTTCCACACGACAATTGGACTCGAGAAGTTGTAAGAGGATCAGCTGGTTCTTCCGGTACTGGTGCAGCAGTTACAATGTTTGACTTATTACGAGCTGCTCTCCGTCAAAGACCAAATGAAATTATTATTGGTGAAATACGTGGAGCAGAAGGAGCGATTGCTTTCCAAGCTATGCAAACTGGACATGCATGTATGGCAACATTCCACGCTGCAACAGTCGAAAAACTAATTCAAAGAATGACCGGAGATCCAATTAACGTACCAAAAGCATATATAGATAACTTAAATTTAGTAGTTATCCAAAGTGCGGTAAAATTACCTAATGGTTCTATAGGTCGACGATGTATGAGTATAAATGAAATAGTTGAATATGATCCTGAAACAAATTCTTTTGGTTTTATTGAAGTATTCAGATGGAATCCATCAGATGACACATTTGAATTTCCTGGCTATATGAATACTGCTCTACTCGAAGGAACTGTTGCTCAACGAAGAGGCATTCCAGATAAAGATAGTAGACTAATTTATGATGAAATTGAAAAAAGAGCAGAAATTTTAAAAAGACTTCATGAACGTGGAATTAAAAACTTTTATGAATTAAATGACACTCTTGCGAAAGCAGCAAGAGAAGGATTATTTCAATAAAATGGATTTAATCAAATCAATATTAAATAATATTTCTCAACTTTTCGAACGTAAACATGTTTCAACGGCGGTTGATAAAGTTTCCTCTGACTCAACTGTTATAGGCTACGATTTACTTTCATCTCTAGCATACATGTCAGTTTTAGCTATAGGTGGATTACCTAGGTCACAAATTCTTGAAGGTGCAGCAACACAACCATACAAAGTTTCCGTTTTTTTTGAATATGTATTTCTTTTAGCAAAAAGAATTGGTTTTGAATACACGCTAGCATTTGAAATGGTAGCTAATCGCGCAAAAGCCAGCAATGTTAGAAGTCTGTTATTAAGGTTTTCAGCAGCTATATCATCAGGAGAATCTGAAAGAGACTTTATAATCCAAGAATCTACTCTAGAAAATGATCGATATAAAAATGATTATGAAAGAGCTGTAGAGAATCTCCGTAAATGGACAGATGCTTATGGTGCAATTTTAGTATCAGTCACATTAATTATGGTTGTTTCTTTAGTATCAAGTCTTATGGGATCTTTAACCGAAACCTTTACTATATTGATGGCTGCTGTACTATTTTTTATCACATCAATGGGAGCATATATTATTAATGGAGTATCTCCAAAAGAAGAGGTTACCTATAGCAGTAGATATGGAATAACAAAAGAACGAATGTTGGCAAAAAGATTTTTAAAATTTGGTGTCCCTATTGGACTAATCACAGCTTTTATAATTGCTCCAAATTATAGTCTTTTGCCAGGTACAGCTATTGTATTTGCCTGTCTTGGGATTTCAATGATACCAACTGCATACTTTCAAATGGTAGACCATAATAAAATTGATAAACTTGATCAAGAAATGCCAACTTTTATCAGAACTCTTGGCAATATTGCTGGATCTACTGGTGTTACATTATCGGAAGCAATTAAAAGAATAGATATCGCATCAATGGGCAGTTTAGGATATCACATTGAAAGATTAGGCGTCCGGTTAAAAGCTGAAATACCTATTGATAAATGCTGGGAAAAATTTAGAACGGAGACTGGTAGCGAATTAGTTAATCGTTCAACACACATGCTTGTTGATGGTGCAGAACGTGGAGGAACCCCGGACGATGTGGGTAACATTACAAGCGAATTTTGTAATACTATCGTTCAATTACGAGCGACAAGACAATTAACTTCGTCAACCTTTCTTTATCTAACGATAGTAATGCATGCTGTTATGGCATTTATACTTGTATTTGTTTTAGCTATATTAACAAGTTTTAATCAGGAGCTAGTCTCAGTTCATGCTGAAACTATGGGAGCAACTACAGAAGACGCTGCTTCAATTTCGGTACCAAACAATTTATCTTTGCCCCCAGGTATCGGTCTTATGGAAGGTGGGGATATGCCAAATCCAATCGATATGTTTGGCTCTCCTGATATGGGAGTAACTTCTTTTACTATTATGTTTGTTATTTTTATACTAACATTAGCAAATTCTTTAGCCCCAAAATTTGCCAGTGGTGGAAATAACCTGAAAATTATAGGTCTATTGTGTATAATGTGCTTAGTTTCTGCATCAGTCATTACTATAGTTCCTATGATTGCAGCTCAAATATTTACTATTGCTTAGGATGGATACATGGGAGAATCATTATTTATTGAACCCATAAAAAAATTTATAGGTAACATGCAAGAAAAGCTATCTGCGCTTATAAGTAAACCTGATTCAGATAATTCTGAAGAACAATTAGAATCTCCAGATGATAACACTCTAGAAAATGATATATCTATAGAAAATGACATCGTTGCTCAAATTCCAGCTACTATTCCAGAAATTGATGATGACCTATTAGAAATCGATACAGTTGATAATAATTTTCTTATAGAAGAAGATGAAGAACAAGAAGATAATAATACTGAACTTAATTTAGTAGATGATGATAACAACTTAAGAGATCTCTTTACCACTAATGTTAAAACTGATCCGATAGTATTACAGTTACTTGATAAACATGGCACACTCACTGCTGAAGAGCTAGCCAAAGAACTGAATGAATTTATGCAATTCATAAAAGATAGAGACTAACTTATTGTTTTTGATAAATAATTTCAAAAACTTATTACAACCACAATATGCAGGGGATTTTATCTATATTTTAGTTACTTTCATTTTGCTATGGAAAATTACTAAAGAAGACATGCAAGAAAATATCATTTCAAATAATAATATAATTTTTGGCCTAATATTTGGAATAATCACCATCGCATGGTTACCACAACTTAAACCAATCATATTGAATCAATCATTTATTGATTTAACATCTTTACCGTTTATAAGAATTGTTGATTCTATTTTTGCAGCATTATTTTTAGGTATTCTCTTTTTAATGATTCAATTGATACCAAAAGTGAGACTTGGATCAGGAGATATTAAACTCGCCATACTAATAGGTATGTTATTAGGTTTTTATTGGTCTTTTATAGCATTACTTGCAGTATCAATATTACTTTCCCTTTATTCAATCATAATGGTTTTAAATAAAGGGAAAATCCAAGCATATAGCGAGGTCTATCCATTGGCACCTTTCTGGTTGCTAGGTTCTATATTCGCAGTAATATTTGGAAATATTATCAGTAGTTATTTGGGTATAGTACTTATTAGATAATGGTTATAATCTATTTTTAATTTGAAGACTTGGGTAACTCAAAAGACTCAGGAACATTTGGGTTTTCATTTGTAGGTAATACAACAGTTGCCTTGCCAGGAGCAGTAATAATACCTTCTTGGTTTTCGATGTGAATATCACATTCTATATAACCTAGGCCATCTTCTCCGATAAAACGGTTTACCACAGATCCTTTGGCAATCAATGTATATCCAGGATGATCCATAGCCCTTTGCTGACAAGATAGCTTTTTTAAAAATCCATCATCTCCAATCCAATTTATTAACATATTATGCAACATTGAAGTTCGAATTGGACCATTAATTAAGGTATCCTTATATCCTTTGGAACGAGCCCAGTCTCTTGCTTGATGTAGAGGTTCATAGTTTTCAACGGCAGAAGAAAATCTTATTATATCTGTAGTATTCCAAGTCAATGGACCTAATTCGGGGATTTGGTCACCTATATTTACTTCTTCATAGAATAGTTTAGATTTACTCATTGTTCCCTCAAATATATTAAGGCATTCTTATATTAATCTGTTTAGAAAGTGCAACAACTTCATTACATTGATTAACAATAATTGTTTCACTTACTACAGGAATAAGAGATCTTATTTTACCTTTTTTTTCATAAATATCTACGATTCGTGCTTGTTGAGTTAAGGTATCACCCTCTTTTACAACTTTATACCACTCCGATTCATTTCCTCCATTAACCGCAACAGTTGTATTTGGAACAGTAAAAACAGGAATCGCTGATTCTCCTAACATTCCTTTATCCCAAAACCCGTATGGGGGTCTTATGACATATGCAGGAGGTGCTATTAATGAACCAATAGAGCTATTTTTTGCAAATTCAATATCTACATACCTAGATTTTGTTTCAAATACACCTTGGGTAAATCTTCTAATTGCAGAAATGTCTAATGGTTCTGGCCATGTATATGATTCACCCATAGCCCCAATCATTTCTATTATTTCTTTAGTTAAATATATGTTAGTAGTATCTGTATATTCAGTAGAAATTTCTTTAGTAATAAATTCTTGATAAGTTACCGGTGGTTCAAAATCAAAATCTATGGAATCCATATTTTTCATTGGTATTAAAAGAGTTGCTTTGCCTGGGCATGAAACCAATCCATTATTATTCGTTATTGCAATATCACACTCAACGAAACCGTTGCCATCCAATATATATTTCTTTGTAAATGTCCCCGTAGCTTGTAAAGTCTCATCAACATAATTAATTCCCCTATGGGAAACTTCTATCTTTTTTATATATCCAATATCTCCTACTACTTCGTCTAACCAAGAACAAAGAAGAGCTTGTTTAAATGGGCCACTTAATAAAACATTATCAAACCCGTGCTGGATACACCAATCATAGTCCTGGTGGATTTCCCCATAACTATCCACAGCAGATCCAAATCGGATCATATCCATATTAGTTAATGGCCCCCAGGATTTAGAAAGAAGATTTGATCCTTCTTTTATGTCTTCATAATACAACTGCATTGGATCTATTCCTTGTTTAGAACAAACTTGTGCCTTCAGCTTGTCTTCGTAAAGATTTGCTAGTAACTATTGCAATTAATTTACCATCTTGATTTTTAATTATTCGGTCAGATGTTATTATAATCATAGGACCGCTTTTACCTTCTTTTTGCTCGATATTGGAAACAACAGTTTTTCCAGTCAAGGTGTCCCCTACTCTAATTTGACCAAACCATTCAATTTCACTACCAGCATTTACTTGCTTAGCAAATCCCGGAGTATCAACAAGTCCTCTATGTCGCATTTCTTCTTTTTCAGCATTTTCTACAACTCCCAAAGGGCTTGGAAAACTTCTATGAAAATAAAATGGAGGTGCAATTATAGAACCATATTTCGTAGATTTAGCATATTCTTCGTCATGGTACAATGGATTGTCATCACGAGTAGCTTGTATAAACCTCCTTAAAGAAGATTTATCCAAAGGTTCTGGCCAAATTGTTTCTTCACCTTCTTTGCCTATCTGACTAAGCATTTCTGGAGTTAGATAGTTTTGCTCTTGCTCAACCATAATAATATCTCCTATAAATATTCATAATTACTAAAATTATTGACACTTGAATCAATCTAGATTATACAACAAGTGAAATAAAAGTTAATAATATTTATTATCTAATATTGTCTAATTGTTGTTTTAAATACTATAATCAAAAATAAAACTTAATAATTTGAACGTGAATAAACACAGGAGAGGTGCTAGAGTGGACGAATAGGCGCGCCTGGAAAGCGCGTGTCTTGGTAACCCCAGGACCATGGGTTCGAATCCCATCCTCTCCGCCATATACATAAAAGGTAAATGATAATGACAAAAAATTTAGTGATAGTTGAATCGCCAGCAAAAGCTCGAACAGTTAGTAGATACCTTGGGAAAGATTTTCAGGTTGAAGCATCTGTAGGACATATAAGAGATTTACCCTCGAAAGAAATGGCTGTCGATATTGATAATGATTTTACCCCCAGCTATGTAATTATGCCTGGGAAAAAATCTATTGTTCAAAACCTTAAAAAGTTAGCTCGTAATGCCGAAAACATATACCTAGCTACCGACCCAGATAGAGAAGGAGAAGCAATATCTTGGCATATACTTGAATCAATTTCATCCTCCAAAACTCCACCTACACAAAGAGTAGTTTTTCACGAAATAACAGAACAAGGGATCAAGGAAGCATTTAATAACCCTGGAGATATTGATATGCAACTAGTTAATGCCCAACAAGCAAGGAGAATACTTGATAGAGTTGTCGGATATCAATTAAGCCCTTTATTACAAAAAAAATTCACCAGTGGTAGAAAACTTGGACTCTCTGCGGGAAGAGTACAATCAGTAGCTTTAAAAATTATTGTCGAACGTGAACGAGAAATTGCCTCCTTTATTCCTAAGGAATATTGGAATGTTACTATTAATTTATCAAAAACTGATTCTAATAAATCTAAATTCGAAGCAAAACTTAATTCTGAAAAAATTAATTCAGAATCTGAAGCTGCTGAATTAAAGCAAATACTTAACAATTCTACCTACAGCGTAGAAAAGATATCAGTAAGAAATTCTTCTAATAAAGCACCTGCACCCTTTACAACTAGTACGCTACAACAAGAAGCTTCAAGAAGACTTAGATATACAGCAACAAGAACAATGAGAATAGCTCAACAACTTTATGAAGGCATTAATCTTGGTCTTGAAGGCGAAACAGGATTAATAACCTATATGAGAACTGATTCAATCACTCTTTCGTCCATTGCAAGTACAGAAATTACTGATTTCATTAAAGAAGTCTATGGCGAAAACTATGTCTCCAATACAAAACATACTGTTCGCAAAAAAGCTGTAGCAGCACAAGAAGCTCATGAAGCTATACGACCAACTTCAGTCCTTCGGACACCTGATAATTTAAAAGAGCATTTATCGAGAGAGCAACTTTCTCTTTATACACTTATTTGGCGTAGAACTGTTGCTAGCAAAATGGCTAATGCGATCAATCAAATTACCACTGTAAATATACTTTCAGAAAATGAAAAAAAAGAACAACATAAATTCATATGCTCAGGTACTATTCCACAATTTGATGGTTTCAGAGTTTTATACGAAAACCCTGATCATGATCCCGAAGATGACACAGAAGAAAATGAAGAATCATCAAAAAAACTACCCAAACTATCCAAAGATGAAGATCTTAAACTAAACGATATAATTAACGAACAAAAATTTACGCTTCCACCTGCCCGATACACTCAAGCAACTTTGGTCAAAAAGCTTGAAGAATCTGGTATAGGAAGGCCTAGTACTTATGCTTCGATAATGTCAACCCTCGAAGGAAGAAATTATTGCACACTAGTTGATGGTAAATACCAAACTGAACAATTAGGTGAAGCAATTGTAGATCAACTAAATCCATATTTCCCCAATATTATGGATGTAGAATTTACAGCTTCTATGGAAACAAATCTTGACGAAATAGCAAAAGGCAATAAGGAATGGGTTTCTGTTTTACACGATTTTTACAACCCTTACAGTAAGTTATTTGCAGAAGCAGAGTCTACTATGCCTAAGGTAACTGTAGAAACTCCAACAGGTGACTTTTGTCCTCAATGTGAAAGACCGCTTGTTGAAAAAATAGGTAGAAATGGTAAATTTATCGCCTGTTCAGGATTCCCTGAATGTCGATATTCAAAAAATATCATTAATAGCACAGATATAAAATGTCCTATTTGCATCAAAGAAGATCGTGAAGGTGAAATAATTGAAAGACAGCAACGAAAAGGTCAACGTAGAAAGTTTTATGGTTGTAGTGCTTGGCCTAATTGCAACTTCATAAGTAATGCCAAGCCAGTTGAACACACATGTCCAGAATGTAAAGGGTTAATGGTTGAATCTACTAGAGACAGAATAATTTGTTATGACAAAGATTGTGCAATTACGCTCAATGCAAGTGAGTTAAAAACTAATCCGATTAATGCGTCATGATCATAATATGGATAATGAAAAGATTATTGAAAAATATAACAATCATCTAAGATTTGAAAAAAACTTGTCTGATAATACGATCAGAAATTATTTATCAGATCTTGCTGTATTTAAAATTTTCCTACAAATAGAAAAATTTTCTCATGAAGAACCATTTCTAGACTTTGCAAAATTTATTTCAAAGAAAAAGAAACATTTATACCAAACAGAATATAGAAAAGTTATAGTTAGTTTTCTTACATGGCTAGTTACTAAAAAGAATAATAATATAAGTCGAAATAGCGTAATAAGAAACTTAGCAAGCCTGCGTTCATTTTTTAGGTTTTGTATAGAAGAAAAGTTTATGCCAGAAGCTCCACTATGGAATAGCAGATCCTATTCAATGAAAAAACTAATACCTAAAAAACCACAAATGCTACCTGAAATTCTACAACAAAATGAGATTTTAAATTTGTTAGATACTACAAATGAAAATCAAAGCACCAATAAATCTCTAAAATTTATCCTACGAGATATATCTATATTAGAAATTTTATATGGATCAGGTTTACGACTATCTGAGGTTGTGAATTTAAATGTAGGTAATATCGACTTATCAAAACGTACTGTTACCGTCTTAGGAAAAGGCAATAAACAAAGACAAGTACCTCTCTCATTAAAATCAACGAAAATTTTGGAAGAATATATTAACAATCAACGAAAATTATTAATTAAAAGAAATTCAGAATCTGGATTATTTCTTAATAAATATGGAGGAAGATTATCAAACCGTTCTATCCAAAATCTTGTAAAATCGAGAGCAAAAATAGTTGGACTTCCTAAAAGGGTACACACTCATATGATACGCCATTCATTTGCTACACATTTACTCGATGGTGGGGCAGATATTCGAATTGTGCAAATGCTCTTGGGCCATTCAAGTCCTGACACAACTCAAATATATACACATGTCAGTACAAGTCAGGCAAGAAAAGTATATTTAGATAGTCATCCCTTTGCTAATATCAACAAATAGACTAATATAAATGTAAACACATTTTGGAGAATATTATGAATATTGCAATAATCAATGGCCCAAATCTCAATAACCTCGGTAAACGTGATAACTCTATTTATGGATCAAAATCTTTAAAAGAGATAGAAAAGTTGATACTCGAAAATGTTTCTGGCTCTTCAGTTTCTTTATCTTTTTATCAATCCAATGCTGAGGGAGAAATAATAGATTACATTCAGCAAATAACAGAAAATACCGAGGCTATTATTATCAATCCTGGTGGATTAACCCACTATAGTATTTCATTAAGAGATTGTCTTTCTGATTTTAATGGCAGAGTCATTGAAGTCCATTTGTCAAATATCCATGCAAGGGAAAGTTTTCGTAGAGAATCTTTAATAGCTGATATTTGCGAAGGACATATTTCAGGTCTAGGTTGGTTTGGTTATTTAACAGCAATAAATTATCTTCTATCTTAATTCAATTAAAGGAGTCAAATGAACGATCGTTTAAATACACTACAACATAAACTTCAAGAATTCGAGGTAGATGCTCTATTAATAACAAATCCAGAAAATAGGTATTATATATCAGGATTTACAGGTTCAGCAGGATATTTATTTATAACACCAGATGAAGCATATCTAAATACTGATTTTAGATATATAGAACAAGCAACAAACCAAGCTCCATCATTTGAGATTGTCAAAATTGATTCTGAATTAAAATGGTTCATAGACCTTCTCATCAAACATAGGATCAATACTCTTGGGTTTGAGTCTGAAGATCTCAGTTTTGCTGGATATTCACGATTTTCCGAAATTATAGATAAAAACAAACTAAATAAAATTGTTAATTTAAAACCACTTAGCGCTACTATTGAAAAAATCCGTGCTGTTAAATATATAGACGAAATAGATATATTAAAAGAAGCCATAAGAATTTCTGATGAAGCAATGAATACTATTGCTCCAACTATACAAGCCGGTATATCTGAAAGAGAAATTGCATTACAGTTAGAAAATAAAATGAGAGAACTTGGAGCAGAAGGGCCTTCATTTGATACTATTGTGGGTTCAGGACCTAATGCTGCTTTACCCCACCATAGAGCTGGTGAACGAATAATTCAAAAAGGTGAATCAATAGTTATTGATATGGGGGCTAAGTATCAAGGGTATTGTAGTGATCTGACAAGAACATTTTGTGTGGGTAAGCCAGACGAAACATTTAGAAAAGTCTATGACACTGTATTTGCAGCTCAACAAACAGCAATTTCACTAGTAGAACAAGAAATGACAGGCACCGATTGCGATAATATCGCAAGAAAAGTTATCGAGGAATCTGGTTTTGGTGACAAGTTTGGACATAGTTTAGGACATGGTGTGGGTCTTGCTGTACACGAATATCCACGAGTTAGCCCGAATAGCCCAGACATTCTTATGAACAATATGGTATTTACAATAGAACCAGGTATATATATACCTGGCTGGGGTGGAGTGAGAATAGAAGATATTATCACTTTGCAAAATAATAAAGCTGAAGTATTAAGTGCAGCTACTAGAAATGAAATTATTGGAGGATAAAAATGGTTATAGGTGTTGGAGACTTGAAAAAAGGAGTCACAATTGAATTAGATGGGCAACCATATCAAGTTATAGATTATTCTAGCCAAAAGATGCAAGCACGAGCACCAACTGTAAAGTTAAAATTAAAAGAATTACGAACTGGTAGATCAATTGAAAAAGCATACAATGGATTTGCTGTAAAATTTAATCTGGCTGCAGTTGAAACAAAACCAGCTCAATTTATCTATAGAGAAGATAAAGATTATTATTTTATGGATTCGCAAACCTTCGATCAATTTCCTATACCTACAGAACAATTAGGTAATGATTCTTTATTTCTAAAAGAACAAATGGAAGTTGATATCATATTTTATAATGACGCCCCTATATCAGTTCAGCTTCCTACATTTTCTGAATTAGAGGTCACCGAAACTCCTCCTAGTGTGAAAGGGAATACTGCACAAGGCGGTACAAAACCAGCGACATTAGAAACTGGATTAGTAGTTAATTTACCTTTCTTCATCAATATAGGAGATACGATCCGAGTTGATACTAGAACAGGGGAATATTTAGAAAGAAAAACCTAAAATAGTATGCTTAAAATTGGATGGTTTTCCTCAGGGAATGGTATTGGGTCGTTGCAACTTCTATCCAAAGTAAATCAAGAAATAAAAGATAACAATCTTAATGCATCAATAGAATTTGTATTTACAAATAGAGATCCAGATGAAAGTAAGGGTGTAGGAAATTTTTGCAAATTTGTTAACTCTCTAAACATACCACTTATCAATATATCTTCAAATAAATACAAGTTAAAACTTCAAGCAAAAACCTTTGACGACATAAGAAGTCTTTATGATGAGAAAATTATAAATGCAATAAACCCATATGATATTGATATTATAGTCATGGCTGGATACATGCTATTTACTGATAAAAAATTATGCGATGAATTTTTTATGCTCAATTTACATCCAGCTCCACCAAAAGGGCCTCATGGAACTTGGCAAAATATTATTGAAGATCTCATCAAAAATAAATACTTATTTGCAGGGGCACAAATACAAAGAGCTACCACAAATCGAGATCAAGGACCAATTATTAGTTACTGCACTTTCCCAATTACTAATAATGAGATTTATGGCAATTTATGGACTAGTCTAGATACAAATATCAATATAAAAGTATCGGAATTATTCCAACAAATTAGAAATGATGTATTAAAGAGAGAGCCTTATCTACTGATTGAAACATTAAAATCATTAGTTAATAAGGAAATCATATTACACAGAAATAAAATTTATACTAGTATTTGTTTAAACGACAAAATTGAAAAATATATAAACATTAATTAAGCGACATTACGTCCTAGAATGGGTATGTCTGTTTTAATCACCAAATCATTTTCATCAAGTAATACTATTCCATTAGATTTTCCAGTAACAGCACCTGAGTAAACTAGACATTTTTTTACATTACTCAAAGATGGAATATGGTACATCAAATCTAAAAGAGTATCCTCTAAAATCGATTTCAATGCACGGGCTCCTAATTTTGATTTGATAGCTTCTGCAGCTACAGTATCGAAAAACTTACCTCGAAATTCCAATGATACATTTTCCAAAGCAAAAAGATATTTATATTGATCAATAAGAGAATTTTTAGGTTCAGTGAGTATTCTTACCAAATCTTTTTCGGATAAAACATTTAGCCCTACTGCAACAGGAAGTCTGCCAACAAATTCTGGTATAAAACCATAAGATACTAAATCATCAGATGTAACATTTTGTAATTCTTCGTTTATAGATCTTTCTCTTCTAAAACCCAAAGAATTTCTACGATTTTGCTGTCTTGCATTAACTATATCCGTTAATCCTTCAAAACTACCACCACAGATAAATAAAATTCCTTCAGTATTCATTTGAATAAACTCTTGCTGAGGATGTTTTCTACCCCCTTGAGGAGGAACATTTGCAATAGTTCCTTCCATGATTTTTAGTAAAGCCTGCTGTACACCTTCACCAGAAACATCCCTGGTTATTGAGGGATTAGAATCTTTTCTAGTGATTTTATCTATCTCATCAATATATATAATTCCAGATTCAGCTTTTCCTATATCAAAATTTGAATTTTGTAATAGGCGCAATAAAATATTTTCCACATCTTCGCCAACATAACCTGCTTCAGTTAATGACGTTGCATCACATATACAAAAAGGAACATCAACTAGATTCGCAAGGGTTTGTGCAATTAATGTTTTGCCTGAGCCGGTTGGGCCAAATAAGAGAATGTTATTTTTTTGGATTTTTAAGTTATTTTCTTCCTGATTCTCTCGGATGCGCTTGTAATGATTATAAACTGCCACACTTATAATTTTCTTAGCTCTCTCTTGGCCTATTACGTATTCATCCAAAAGATTATGCATCTTTTTTGGAGCAATTATATTAAAACTATTTGCAGTATTGGTAATCTCCACAGAGTCTTGATCTTCAGGAAATAACATTTCATGAGAAAGCAAAACACATTCATCACAAATCAAAGAATTATCTAAACCTTTTACTAAATTTTTTGTATCTTCAGACTTACGACCACAAAAAGAACATTCCATACATTACCTCTAGATTACTCTTTTTCAGAAAGACTAGCCAAAACCTCATCAACCAATCCGTATTCCTTTGCTTGCTCTGCATTAAGATAATAGTCACGATCTGTATCTTGCTTTATCTTTTCATAATCTTGGCCTGTTCTTTCGTGAATAATTCCTCGAATAATTTCCTGAACTCTAAGAATTTCACGCGCAGCTATTTCTATGTCTGATGCTTGTCCTTGTGCACCACCAAGCGCTTGATGCATATGTATTGTTGAATTAGGAAGAGCAAATCGTTTTCCAGCAGCTCCTGAACATAATAAAACCGTCCCCATACTTGCAGCCATACCGACACAGATAGTAGAAACATCAGGTTTGATCAAATTCATAGTGTCATAAATAGCTAAACCAGAACTAATTACACCCCCAGGACTATTAATATACAAATTGATATCTTTATCTGGGTCTTCTCTCTCGAGATAAAGTAATTGTGCTACTATTAGGTTTGCTACTTGGTCATTTATTTGTGTGCCTAAAAATACAATTCTTTCTCTTAATAACAATGAATAAATATCAAATGCCCTTTCACCTCTTGCAGAAGTTTCAATCACCATGGGAATTACATTTTTATTATCTGTATTTTCATTAATACCGTTAATGTCATATAACATATAGTTCTCCTTATTTTGATGCTTTTGGCTTAGTAACTTTTGCCTTAGCTTTTGTTGCTTTTGGTTTGGTTGTTTTTTTCTCTTTTTTTGGAGAATCATTTTCTCCCTCAGCGATTGTAATGAGTCTTTCTAATGTTTTTCTTCTTGTTAACATACTTCTTAAATTATTTCTAGATTCTTCTGTAGAAAACGTTTTTTCTATTTCTTCTTTTCTTTCAATAGATGCCTCTACAGCATCACTAATTTCTTTATCCAAGTCTTCCTCTGTAATTGAAATCCCTTCCAATTCTGCAAGAGTTTCTAGAGCATAGGTTGTAGTAAGACGATCTGTTGCTGATTGTTTTGCCTCTTCCTGAAATTCTTCAGGTTGTTTCCCAATGATAGATAAATATTGTTCTAGGTTAACTTTATTTTGTTTTAATGTTTCTGCTTGGTTATCAATGATCGCTTGAGTTTCTTGATCTATTAAAATAGGAGAAACTTCTAATGTAGCTCTATTTTTTAACTCTTCTAATATTTTATTTTCATATTCTCTTTGAGCTGTTGTATTTGCATTTTCAAACAAATTGTTTTTTATTTGTTCTCTTAAGGCATCCACACTATCGAACCCATCTCCAATGCCCTTAGCAAATTCATCATCTAATTCTGCTAAGTCCTTAGCCTTTACATCTTTCAACGTAACAGTAAATTCACATTCTTTTCCTGCAACTTCCTTGTCTTCATATTCTTCAGGAAACGGTATGGTGAAAGTTTTGGTATCATTTACAACCATATCAAGAAGATACGCATGGAAACCTTCAACGGGGCGATTATTATGTTCTGTAACTAAGTAAATAACATCTTGTTGATTAGCGACTTCTTTATCTCCGACCTTTGCAATGAGATCAATAGTTATTTGATCGTCATTTTGTACTGCTCTTTCCATAGGAACCCAATTAGAATTTGCCCAACGCAAATCGGTTATTACTGCTTCAATCTGTTCTTCTGGAATAGTTACAGATTCTTTTGGGACACGTATTTCTGTATATGCATCTAAAGTTACTTTAGGCTCTAATCCAATATTTATTTTTAATGTTAGAGGATCTTCTGAAACTATATTCACTAAAGGTCGTCCAACACTTTCATTGGCATTATCAACAATAGCTTCTTGGACTATAGAAGGCATACCTAAGTTAAAAGCTTCATTTTTGATGTATTCAACACCAAAATATGAATTCAAAATTGATTTTGGTACTTTACCTTTTCTGAAACCATCAATTTTTGCTTGCTGACCTACTTTTTGATAAGCCCTATCCATAAATGGATTTAAGTCCTCATCAATTAGTTCAACTGTTAATTCAATTTCCCTTTCAGGTAATTCATTTTTGGTTACTTTCAAAATAATCCCCACATAAATAAGTTATTACAATAAATAGCCCCTGTTTTATCACCGAAACATAATTATACCATTATAATCAAGAGTTTAAATAGCTAATCATCCTTAGATATTATTAAGTGTAACTCTTCCAATTGCTCTTGAGGAATTAGTGAAGGAGTACCAAATAATGGATCACTACCGCTTTGAGTTTTTGGAAATGCTATTACATCTCTAATTGATTCAGCATTGTCAGTTAATAGCGTAATTAAACGATCTATTCCAGGAGCAATTCCTCCATGAGGTGGAGCACCATATTCAAGAGCTTCTAATAATTGGCCAAATCTTTCAATTTTACTTTCATCGTCATAACCCAAAAAGTCTAATATATTTTCAAGTTTTTCCCGAGAATGTATCCTTATACTACCGCTAGCTAATTCCATTCCGTTACATACTAAGTCATAATGACGTGCTCTCATTTCACCTGGAGAGGAACCTAACAAATCCCAATCTTTCTCAATTGGAGATGTAAATAAATGATGAGAAGGTTGCCAATTATTCATATCATCATCCCATTCAAAAACTGGGAAATTAGTAACAAAAGCAAAAGCCATCTCTGACTTATCGAAGAGTTCTTCTCTTTCTGCTATTTCATTTCTTAATTGTGACATACAAGTATTAACCACTTTACTAGAATCAGCCATTATTAATATGAGGCTGCCAGGTGTAGCATTAGTAAAAGCAATAATAGATTTGATTTCTTCTAAAGTTAATATTTTTGAAACAGATGATCTTATGTCTTCAACAGTTAAATTATCAACAGAATCAAGATTGTCAGAAATTCCAATATACATTAATCCCTTACCACCACGTGTTTTAACAAATGCAATAAGATCATCTAATTGTCTACGAGAGTATTTATTCAAATTGGGTACCATTAATGCTTTGGCTATACCACCTTCGTTAATAGGGTTAGTGAGTACATGAGCGGAAGAGGTTTTCGCAATTTCGGTAAGATTAATCAACTCTAATGCAAACCGTAAATCAGGTTTATCTGTACCATATTTATCCATAACATCGTCATAACTTAATTTTGGAAATGATCCAACAATAGTCCTATTATCGACAACATTTTCAATGATTTCAGTATAGAGATCTTTAATTAAAGTCATAACATCATCTTCATCAACAAAACTCATCTCAATATCTAATTGGGTATGTTCTAATTGTCGATCTCCTCGCAAATCTTCATCTCTGAAGCATCTTGCTATTTGAAAATACTTTTCAAAACCAGAAACCATAAGTAATTGTTTTAATTGTTGAGGAGATTGTGGAAGAGCATAAAAAGTACCTGGATTCATTCGACTGGGAACAACAAAATCTCTTGCCCCTTCAGGAGTACTCTTGATTAAAATAGGTGTTTCAATCTCCATAAATCCTTTTTGACTTAAAAATTCTCTTATGTACTTAACGACATTATGACGAAGAATTATATTTTGATGCATAGCAGATTTTCTTAAATCAAGATAACGATAACGAAGTCGAATCTGCTCATCAGTATTATCACTATCATCAGAAATTTCAAATGGAGGTGTCTTTGACTCATTCAAAACACGCAACTCTGAACAATGTACTTCACACATACCACTAGGAATTCTAGTGTTCTCAGTACCTGCAGGTCTAGGCAATACTTTTCCTTTGACAGATACAACCCATTCAGGGCGCAAACTTTGTGCATCTACATAACTTTTCTCTGATATTCCTTGATCAAAAACTACTTGGACAATACCTGAATTATCACGTAAATCTATAAACACTAATCCTCCGTGATCGCGTCTTTTATGAACCCATCCAGCAAGATTAATTGTTTCCCCTTCTTTATCTAATACGACATCACTACAATTAGTATCTTTAATCACGATACTCTCCAATAATCTATTATTTTAAATTAAACAGTACATGAAATTATAATTCAAATTACAACGTAGTTCCAATTATTTTCAATTTTAATCTATGATCTAAAACATTCAATAGACACTATATTGCGATCATTAATAAAAAATGCATATAATTATCGAACTAGAAATGTTAAATGAGAAGGTGTTTTATGAGTAATAAAAAAGTATTAATTGATAATAACCCAGGTAGAAATGCACAAACTTACGGCATAGCAAGAGAACTCGGTACCGAAGTAGAATTAATTCACGAACCATCTGTAGGAGTGGTTGGAAATAAAGGTGACTCTCAGTGTTATTTAGGCGTGCAACAAAAAGTTGAAAAAATTCACAAAACCCTCCTTCAAAAGATTGGTCTTGATAATGACGAAATTAAAATGAGATTAGTACAACCTGAATATACTATTGCAACGTCTGATGGTATGCGTAACGGAACAAGAGAAATGAGATATTCACTCATTGGTAGAGAAGTTACTCATGATTCTATATGTGAACACTTGAGTGCTACGGGATTAGAAGGGATTATTGCAGTAGTTGCTTGCGACAAACCACCTGTCGGAACTCTGGCAGGAATTTTAGAACATAACAGACCATCTATAATGATGTCTGATGGAACCATACGTCCTGGAATAGATTCAAAAACTAATGAAAAAATCGATATTATTTCTGGGTTCCAAGTTGCAGGAGACGAAAACGAAGATTTCAAAAAACGAATAGCAACCGAAGCTTGTCCAGGATACGGAAGTTGTGGTGGAATGTTTACCTATAACACTATGCAAACTTTTCTCGGGGTAGTAGGTATGGAACCTCTACATATGGTTTCTCCTGCATCCCAAGATCCAAGAAGAATGAAAGAATTCCCTGATGAACTTGTGGGTTATTTACGCAATTTAATTGCCAATCAAATTACACCACGTGACATTGTCACCAGAGACTCAATTAGAAATGCAATGATTGTGGCTATGTCTGTAGGTGGATCAACAAATGTTTTATTACATGCACCAGAAATTGCGAGAGCAGCAGGATATACTAACTTTTTTGAACAAATCATGTCTGAAGAAGAATTTAATACACTTTCTCAGTATGTTGTTCCGGTTCTCATTGATGCGAGACCTTTTGGGCAATATTCGATGGTGGACATAGACGAAAAGGGTGGAGTGCAAGTAATTGTAAAAGAATTACTCGATGTTGGGCTACTAAATGGAGATACTTTAACCTGTACAGGTGAAACACTTGCAGAACAAGTTGCAAGATTGAATCCCCCAGCTCCAGACGGAAAGGTTATATATCCAGTAGAAACTCCATATAAAGAAACCGGAGGTTTAAGAATTCTAGGTGGAAACGTTTCAACTGATTTTACTGCGATTTTGAAACTTGCAGGTGTTGAAGGCGGTCTAGAAAACAATATATTCAATGGTAAAGCTAGAGTATTTGATGGTGAAAGACAATTATTAGATGCTCTAGAAAATAGCCCTGAAATATTTGAAGATCGTGATATGGTAATTGTAAGATATGAAGGTCCAAGCGGTGCTCCAGGAATGCCTGAAATGTTAGATTCAACCTCTCGAATTACGACTTTATGTAGACAAAAAGACATAGTTGTTGCCTTAATGACTGATGCAAGGTTTTCTGGTGGGTCTGTTGGTCTCGTTATAGGGCATGTTGGACCAGAAGCAGCGCTAGGAGGGCCAATAGCACTCATAAAAGATGGAGATAATATTGTTGTAGATCTTAATAATAATCAAATCAACTGTTTGGAATTATCTGATCCAAAAATTATGCAACAACGAAAAGATGCTTGGGAAAAAATCGTAGAATCTAATGGTGGAACCCATCCATCTATTGGAGACGCTAATACTAGACTACTAAACCGTATGAGGTTTTCATCAGTTTCAGCAAAATACGGGGCTGGTATGCATCCTAATAGAGAACTTTGGGTAAGTGAACCAAGATCACCTGAAAAGTCGACATTTACGCCTCGTAACAAATACCGCTAATGGAGAAAAATAACAATATTAATAGAATAACGAATCTCGACTTTATACGAGGAGTTGCTGTGTTAGGCATTCTGATCATGAATACAATAACATTTGTACTGCCTAAATCTGCTTATTATAACCCTTCCTCTGCAGGAACAGATAATATTCTTGATTGGATTTTTGTTACTCTAAGCCAAATATTTATTGCTGAAAAAATGATGGGGTTATTTTCCCTGCTATTTGGTGCAAGTATTGTATTATTTATAGAATCTCTAAAACGTCGTAATAGTAGTCATCCTCATATACTCAGTATTTGGAGAAATCTCATTTTATTTATAGTTGGTTCTATACACGCATCTATTTGGTTTGGTGATGTTTTAATACTCTATGCAATTTGTGCTCCAATTATTATTTTATTATATCGAATGAATAGATATTTCAATTTAATACTTGGGGTGTTCTTTATTAACCTTCCAGTAATATTTGCAATTATATTTCAACCAATTTTTGATACCCAAGGTAACTTAATTATGACTGGTTGGGTAAAAGATTTTGTCTTATCATCTCAATCTGAAGCTTCCAAAATTGGATTAGGTGAATTTTGGTTTGCCGATAAGACAACGACTGGAGAATTGTTTGGTAGTTATATTTTGATTGATGCTTTTGGAAGAGCTTTAGGAATGATGTTAATAGGAGTTTTCCTATATCGTTCAAATATCCTTCAAGGAAGCTATAGCAACTCTTTTTATACAAAAATGGCAATTGCTGGATTTGCAATCGGTATTCCATTAGCAACGTATTCACTGATCTGGGGAATTACAAAAGATTATAGTCCAAGTATTGCTCTTATTCACTCTAATCCTCATAGAATTGCCAATTTACCTTTAGTACTTGGGTACGTGGGACTTCTCACAATATTAAATACAAAATTACCTGTTCAATTCCTTACGAGAATGAGGTCAGTTGGGAAAATGGCACTTACAAATTATTTAACCCAAACCTTAATAAGTACAGTAATTTTTACAATCATATTTTCTAATTTAATTCTTAGTCGATCAGAGTTAATACTATATGTAATAGTAATTTGGGCACTTCAAATTTACTGGTCAAAATACTGGTTAGACCACTTTCAATATGGTCCATTTGAATGGGTTTGGAGAAAATTAACATACATAAATACTAAGGGAAAAAATACTTAATTGCTGACCACTAATTCTGACCAGTGCCAGGACTCTGAATTACGTATATTAATTACACCGGGGTTGTAATTTTGTATTTTATTACTAATTAGTATTCCTACATGATCTGTTATTGGTTCAAAAAGCAAAGCTTGCTCGAGAACATATTTTTGAATATCGATTATATGTTTTTCTCTTTCAATATTTGATGTATTTTGTAATTCAATAAGTTGATCCAAATAATCTATTTGATGATTACTAATAGAATATTCACCCTTACTGTGTAACATTCCATATAAAAAAGTATTTGGGATATCAATCGGTATCTTAGGGCCGAGAGATATATCATATTTTTTTTCAATCCAAACTTTCTGATAATATTCTTTGGGATTTAATACTTGGTATCGAATTTGGAAACCAGCTTCGGTAAGAGTTTTGAGATATTTATCACCCAAATTGATATACTGATCACCATAGTCTCCAACATAAAAATCAATAGTATCATCTAGTCTCTCTACATTTGCAGAATTTATTTGACCATAATTCAAAGATTGAGTAAGTTCTGGAAGGTTAGTATAGGTTGTTTCTGATTTGGTAGAAAGTTCCCAACCACTAGAAGCTATAGGCAATCCAATACTTAAAGAATCATAGGAATTTAAATCTAAATGCGAAAATATATATCTTCGGAAATTAACATCATCTAAGGGATAAACTGAAGAATTTAATGCAAACAAAACACCTTTACCATAATTTGGGATAATATCTATACAAGGCATACTTTTAGAATTACAACGAGAAAAATAATTTTCAGTTTTTTCATTAGTCATAGATACTTTTATTTCCAGTTCTTTTATACCTAGTAATCGTTTCATTGACCAATAATCAACTATTGATACATTTACTTTTTCAGAAAGAACTAACGCTATTCTAGTATTCTCATTACTAACAGGAGTAATAAAAAATTCTTGTGCTTTAGGAAAACCTTGTCTAAAATATTTCGGATTTGCAATAAATTCAAACCTATCAACAGATTCCTCATTATATATCCACGGACCAGTTCCTATTGTAGGGCCAAAACGCAAACCATCTTTAAGACTCTGTAATTCATACGGAATTATTTTTATATTCCCATGAGCTAGTCGCATCAGTAAGTCTGCATCAGGATACTTAAGTAAGATTCGAACTTTTGAGTCTTCTATTTCTTCTACCATATCGAGTGAATTTAATATACTAGAACTTGACCAGTCATTATTTTTTATTCTATTAAGACTCTCGGCTACATCTCGAGCATTCAATTGACGACCGGAAGTTGGGATTTTCTCGTGCCAAAATATATCTTCTCGTATAGTAATTACATATTCTATATCACTAACCTGAATCCATTCTAAGCAAATGTCACAAATAATTTGAGAATCATCAAAGCGCAGTAGTCGATTATAAGAAATCCCCGGCCCCATAGATAGTAATGAATCTGAATTAGATTCGTGAACATCAAAATGCTGTGGATGTTTTGTCGAGGCAAGGCTAAGAGTTCCTTGGGGGATATGAGTAATAACATTGTTAGTTTTAACTCGTTCAATTTCTTTTTCTAAAACCAATGTTGGTGTAGGTATGGTAACTGGAATTGAAACCAAAGGAGTTGTAGTAGGAGTTGCAATTAATAACTCATTACTTTCTGTGCTGCACCCAACTAATCCAATAGTACTTAAAATAATTGATAATTTAATTAATAATTTTATCTTAAACATAATTATATTTCTCTGAAAACATTTGTTTAATAATACCAAAAATTGTCTTAAATGATTATCAATATTAATATAGGGTGATTATCGGAGTTTATTTATGTTAATTGATTGTCATACACATCTAGCAAATTATAATGAAGATGAAATATCTGAAATACTATTAAGAGCTCAGAATTCAGATGTTTCATATATATTTACAGCGGGAACTGATGTAAAAAATTCTGAAAAAACAATCAATATAGCTAATAACAATAATGAAATTTATTGTGGTGTAGGAATTCATCCTAGTCGGGTTACAGCGAATATACAAGAAAATGACTTATATGAATTAGAACAATTAGCTCAGTCTAGTAACAAAGTTATAATGATGAGTGAAAACGGTATGGACTACATGCCTAACTCGCCAGATATAAAAATCCAAGAGAAAGTTTTTATAGCTCAGATTACTATAGCAAAAAAATTAAAATTACCCATCATTTGGCATTCACAAATTCCTGAAATTAATTCATTTGGTAATCATAAGATTACCTTAGATATCCTTAATATGGAACAAGCATATACAGTTGGTGGAATCATGCATTATTTTCAAGCAGATTATACAACAGCAAAAAAAGCTATAGAGAGTGGTTTTTTGATTTCCTTTGCAAAACCATTATTAAGACAAAGACACCAAAAAGAAATTATTGAAAAGATTTCCCTGGAACATGTGGTTATAGAAACTGATTCTTCACCACAACCATGGAAAGAAAATCGTTCTTTATGGACAGAACCAAAGGATACTTTACTAATTGCAAAAAAAATTGCAGAAATCAAAAATATGTCTGTCGATGCTGTAATCAACGCAACAACTTCTAATTTAAATCAATTATTTAATAATAGATTTATCGAGTAGTAATTAATAAATTGGTGCAATTACATAGTATCTAATCACATACCCAAATGTGATCAAAATTGACGCGATACCAAATGAGGACATAAAAGATCCACCAACCAAAACTTTAAAACACATCATCAGTGTCAACAACACCCATATTAAAGACATTACCAATATGAGAAAAACTGAAAAGGAAAGACCTACCAATGCAAATGTTAAAGTCAAAAGCCAAGGAGTATGACAAAAACCAATGATAGATAATGAGGGTATAAATTGTATCTGGTTTCTATATAAAAAATTACTTAGTAAATAGTATCCACTTGTAATAAAAAACCATTGAATGAAAATTGATACTGTAACTGGAATAATCACAGAGTATGAATGCATTTCTCCAATAATCCTACCTAATGACTCTGCTAATGAAATTAATAAAATAATTAGAATAGATTGTTTAATAGAATTTGGATCATCAATTATTTCACGAAATGTCATTGGGCGTAACTGAATCACCTTGAATATCCGACCTAGTAAACCTTCAAACAATGTTTACCTCAATTATTCTTGTATATTTTATTAGAACGCTTATCAATCAATCTATGCATTTCGTCTTCTATTAGGCTAAAGTCATTTTTAGGTATAAGATGCAAGTCTCCTAAAAATGCTAAATGCCAGTCTTCAGGATGCCAATTTTTTATAAATTGCATTCTAGGAGCAAGTATTTTTGCATCAATAAATTCTTCGTCTTTCAATATACATTTGGGTTCCATATTTACTCTAAGAGAAAAGTCTTCTTTTTCATGGATATATGACCATTTTTTGGAATGATCTTCAAAATATTCCGAAGTAATATTTAAAGTTGTAGTAAATGAAGATAACTGTTGAACATAAATTAATAGTCTATCGCCTACCAACATTCTTTTAATTTTTTTATGGTGTGGAACTCGAAAACCTTGAACAGAGTATCCAAGATTTTTTGTTACTACAAAATTTTCTTCTGACATAGAAAGCATCCAATAGTTTCTTGGCATTTTTCTTCCTTTTATTTATACACAAATGAACTAATTACTATTGAATATAATAATTAATATCTAGTGTATACGCAAATAATTCTATTTGAGCGATAACGCTTGATTAATTTCATCTATCACAAATTGATCTTCTTCATATTCAAGACACAACTTCAAAGCATTATGACATTCCGTAGTATTAATTTCACCTAATGCCCAAGCTGAATGACCTCGTACTAATTCTGACTCATTGTTTTTAAGAGTGTTAATTAATGCTGATATTCCTTCTTTTTGTTTACTATTACCTAAAGCCACACAAGCATTTCGTTGTAAACCACGTAACTTAGCTCGTTTGATTGGTGATCTGCTAAAACGAATAGAAAATTGTTCTTGTGACATATGTAAAATTTCTACTAGATCTAAATGACTCGTAGTCTTTTCAATAAACGTCATGTTTTGTGGCATATCTGATTTATCATTAACAGGACAAATATCTTGGCAAATATCGCAACCAAATATCCAATCACCTATTAATGGCCTTAATTCATAAGGAATTGCCCCTTTGTTTTCTATTGTCAGGAAAGAAATACATTTATTAGCATCTAGTTGATATGGAGATACTATTGCATTTGTTGGACATCCAATGATACATAATTCGCATTTCCCACAATTTTTCTTCACTGATTTATCCGGGGTAAGTTCTAAATCTGTAATTAATGCGCCAAGAAAGATCCATGACCCATAAATTGGATTAATAATATTAGTATGCTTACCAAACCAACCTAATCCAGCTTTCTCAGCAAAGCCTTTCTCTAACAACGACCCATCATCTACAAATATTCGTCCATCCATTTCAATAGCTAATTCCTCTTGAAGCATTGCTTTGTATTCTTTCAACATTTTCTTGATAATTAAATGATAATCCTCCCATTGTGCATACATAGCAATTTTGCCGTTAGTATCAGAACTCTTAGATATTTCAAAATTGTTTTTTTTATAATTAACTCCAACAACTATCACAGATTTAGGATTAGCAAGTAATTGATCCGGAGAACCTCCTTTTATAAGACGTTCTTTATTTAGCCAAGGCATTCCATCAAGGTAATTTAATTCATAAGTCGTCAATGAATTTTCAATATGATCTTTTAATACACTGGCATCTGATATACCAACTAAATCAAAACCAACAGATTTAGCAAGTTCTACAACTATTTGTTCACGTGTTTTCATAAAGTTATATAAAATAATAATTAAATTTGTCTAATTATATCAACAGCTCGCTTGACTGAACATAAAACCCAATTTATATTAATACAATTCCTAATATTTTTCGAAAATAATTATGTAAAGGCAGGTTTTATACTTATGGCTGAAGCAGGCAAAAGATATATAACACCAAGTGGTGCGGAGTTAATTGTTACTAAAGGTGGAGCAGGTACCCTATCCGATGGTACAATACCACTTCAAATAAAAGATGCAGGAGATGGTTATAATGGGGCTTCTTCTAGCGGAACAGAAGCATTAAGTCTGGGGAAACGATTTCAGTCAAAAGATGGCTCAGTAACAGTTTTAGTTACAAAAGCTGGAGTTTGCGACTTGCAATATGACAACGAACCTATGGAAATTCAACAACCTAGAAAGTTGCCTTCATCGGATTAATTACTCAGTGCGAGTAGTATTCAATTGTTGAACTAATCGTGATTTTCTTCTTGATGCATTGTTTTTATGAATAGCACCTTTTTTTGCAGCACGATCTAATACTGAAATTGCTTTTGATACTAATACGTCAGCATTTTCGTCTTGTGCAACTATTGCTTTTTTAGCTGCAGTAACTGCGGTTCTTGCAGATACTTTTGCAAGCCTATTATATCCCTGTTTTCTTATAGAACTTCTTAAAGTTTTTTCACTTGGCATTTTGTCCCTTTCAAATCAAACATGATTATACCATGTAGATGTACTAAATTCTTTCAACGCTTATTATTCCTTGTACTTCTTCTATCTTAGCAAATATTTTACCTAATTGCTCTATGCTAGTGATAAAAATGTCTAGATTAACAAACGCGGTCCCGTCATTTTGGTTTTTACTCACAACATCATTTACATTAATTTTCTCAGAAGCCACAGCAGAAGTTAAATCTCTAAGCAATCCAACTCTATCCCAAGAATGTATGGATATTCTTACTGGATAGTAGTTCTTTGATTTACCCCAATTTACTGCTACAACCCTCTCACGATCTTGTTCTTTTTGAATATTTTCACACCCAACTTGATGAACAGTAATCCCCTTAGCACGAGTTATGTACCCTACTATATCATCTCCAGGCAATGGAGAACAACATTTTGCTAAATTAGTTAATAAATCACCAACCCCTAAAACGTCAACTGATGAAGTTAAATCTCTCACTGCTGAATTTGATATTGTATTTACTTTTAAGGGTAGAGGATCATTTAATTTAGATAACACTTGTTGTATTGTAATCGAACCAGAGCCAAGAGCAGCAAAAAAATCTTCAACACTTGAAAATTTTAAAGCTTTAGCTACTTCTTGCTCAGTTTCATCAATATTGAATTTCTTCAAATCTTTCTGAAACATTTCTCTGCCCTTATTTAGACTTGTGCTGCGTTCCTGTCTTCTGAACCAAGATTTGATTCTTTCTTTTGCTGTTGCAGTTTGTATATATCCAGCGTGAATATTCAACCAATCTAAACTTGGTCCTCTAGCAACCTTACTAGTGAGAATTTCAGCTGAATCACCACTCATAAGTTTGTAATCTAACGGTACTAATTTCCCATTAACTTTTGCTCCAATACACCTATGACCAATTTCTGTATGAATTCTATAAGCAAGATCAATTGGTGTGGATCCTACAGGTAATTCAAAAATATCACCTTTTGGGGTATAAACATAAACCTGATCTTGAAATATGTCTGTTTTTATATTTTCCAGAAATTCTTCTGGGCCGCTTGAACCTTTTTGCACATCAATTAACTGACGTAACCAATTTATTTTTGTTTCATATTTTTCGTTTGATTGTTTTCCCTCTTTATAAGTCCAATGTGAAGCTATCCCAAATTCTGCCAGCCTATGCATTTCGTGTGTTCGTATTTGTACTTCTAAAGGCATTCCATTAAGTCCCATGACGGTTGTGTGTAAAGACTGATACATATTCTCTTTTGGATTTGCTATATAATCATCAAAATGCCCTGACAATGGATGCCATAATTCATGAACTATAGATAATGTTGTATAACAATCAACTTTTGAATTGACTAAAACCCTTAATGCAAATAAATCATGAATATCATCAAAATCTTTTCCTTGTTCTCCATAAGCCTCAATCTTTTTATAGATACTATATAGATGTTTTGCTCTTCCAGTAACCGTTGCTTCAATATTTGATTTTTTTAGGGAACTTCCTAGCATATCTTGAACCAAGCTAATGTATTTTTCTCGCTCAAGACGTTTTCGAGAAATCAAAGAAGCAATTTCTTTATAAGTATCCGGCTGTATATACCGAAAGGCAAAATCCTCTAATCTCCATTTCACATCCCACATACCTAATCTATGCGCTAATGGAGCATAAATATCTAAGGTTTCTTGTGAAATCATAATTTGCCTATCATCTGCAAGTGAAGAAAGAGTAGACATATTATGTAATCTATCTGAAAGTTTAATAAGAATTACTCGTAAATCCTTAGACATTGCTATAAGCATCTTCCTTAAACTTGCTGCATTATTATTTCTCAATTCATTTGAAGGACTATCATCATTTGACGTAGCAATATTAATATCAAGTCTATTTAATTTGGTTACACCATCAACTAATTCAGCAACATGCTTACCAAATTCTCTTTCTATTTGTATATATGAAACATCACAATCTTCTATAACATCATGGAGTAACGCTGCAACTAAAGTAGTAGTATCACAATTCAAATCTGCTAAGTATCTGGCAGTTTCTATTGGATGAACAATAAAGGGGTCACCAGATTTGCGTAACTGCCCTTTGTGGGCGTCCTCAGCAAAACCTAAAGCTTTAGAAATTTTCTCTATATCCTCTTTAGGTAAATACGTAGTGGCTATTTCTAGTAAAGAATTCACAAAATCACCTAGGCTAATTATATCATTTGTAATAATTAAATGGTGCTAAGTATACTTGAAATTCCAACTTTTCGAAATATAGACTTTATTTGATATAGAATATAATATCTTTGTATACGATATATGAAAGGAAATACATGTTACAAAGGCCACGAGGTACTGCTGATATTCTTCCATCTGAACAAAAGTATTGGAAATTTATCCAAGAAACTACTGCAAAAGTCTGTGAACAATTTGGTTACAAACGATTAGATACTCCTCAATTTGAATCGAAAGATTTATTTATTCGAGGCGTTGGTACTCAAACTGATATTGTCCAAAAAGAAACATATACATTCCAGGATAAAGGAAATGAAGAATTAACATTACGTGCCGAAGGAACAGCACCAGCATGCAGAGCATATATAGAAAATGGTATGAAAAATCTACAGCAGCCTGTTCGACTTTATTACCATGCCTCCATATTTAGATATGAAAGACCCCAATCCGGACGATATAGGGAACATCATCAATTTGGAATTGAAGCAATTGGTGACAGTAGCCCATTAATTGACTGCGAAGTCATACAAATAGCTACAGATGTTATAGAAACATTAGGAATCCCTAATACTTCACTATTTATCAATTCTATAGGTGGAGCAAATTGTTGTAGAAAAGATTACCTCTTAAGCTTAAAAACGTATTACAGTAAACATCTTGATTTTTTATGTAATGATTGCAATAACAGAATAGAAAATAATCCATTAAGGCTGTTAGATTGTAAACAAAAACAATGCCAAGCATTCCTTCAAGATGCCCCTCATTCGATTGACTCTCTTTGCCAAGAATGTAAAGATCATCATGAAAAACTTCTTGCCTATCTCAATTCATTACAATTACCCTATATTATTAATAGTAATCTAGTAAGGGGTTTGGATTATTACAATAAAACTGTTTTTGAAATCCAACCAGAAACAGAAGGAAGTCAAAATACAATCATTGGTGGCGGAAGGTATGATGGTTTAATTGAACAAATAGGTGGACAATCTACTCCTGGTATCGGTTTTGGTTGCGGAATTGAAAGACTAATACTAAATTTAAAATTAAATAATATTGAACCACCTGAAATTTATGCAAAACCTGTAGTAATATGCCACATGGGTGAAGATGCTTTAAGCCTTGCGGTACCCCTATCCAAAAAATTGCGGAGTAATAATATCCATACTATAATCGCCCCTTATGGGAAAAGTATACGTAGTCAAATGAGATATGCCTCATCTAATGATTCAGATTATGTCGTAATTATTGGTGAAGAGGAAATAAAGCAAAAAACATATCGTGTAAAAGATATGAACAAATCAACTGAATATGATTTAGATGAAAAAGATTTAATTAACTTATTACTAGAAATTTAAATCAATTTGAGTAATGCTCATGTCGCCTTTGAATTTGGCATCAACTAGTGTCTTTTTACCTTCAAAATAGAACTCTACAGTTGATCCAATATATTGAGAGTCATTCAATCCCAGTGTTACTGTATAGGCTCCATTTAGCCCAACATCAAAATTAAACCAAATATCGGAAAGATTATCATTAGGAGCAACTACTCGGATATAGTATTTTTTACCTAAGTCAACAAATGAATTATTTTGCTTTATTGTGCCTTGTATAAATGAAGGTAAAGGTGGAACCGCAGCAGCATTTAAATTTGGTGGGATTTTGAAATCAGTATTAATTTTACCATTATATAAATCAGTAAGGTTTTTACTAATAGTAGAAGTTTCTAGCATATATACTACATTGTCTTCACTTGATATATCTTTAATATCTTTTGATTTTAAAGTTTCTTTTGAAATTGTTAGTCCAACTAATGAATAATTACTATCAAATATCCCTAGACCATCTTCAACACCTTCAATGGTTTCATCATCCGTTAAAAATAGTTCTGCGTATCTTATTCCTGTCGAAAGATCTCGTCTATATTTGTTTACGAAAAGTTCTGAATCCATCATTGTCCATCCAGAATTATTACCCTCACAATATAAACAATAGCCTATACCTTCATGAATATCGTTAACCGCGCTATCAGTATTGTTTTTACTCGGAATTATAGGTTTACTGATCTCATATATGCTATCCAAAATGTTTGTTGGCAATAAATTCGAATCAATAATCTTAATTACAGCTAAATCTATTTCCTCGTCTCTTCCAACAATCCATCCTTTGGAACTATTTTCTCCCTGCGATCCTGAAAGATAAAGATCAACAAATGGACTCGATGAAAATCCTTTTGCAGTAGTTAGGATATGATTTGGATATTCAGTTAATAACCATCCTGTTTTAAAGGTTTCTTGATTTTGCCTACTTGAGGAAGTCCCTCCAGTAGAAATTAAAGGCCATTTATCATATTGATCTATTTGTGATGCAAAATTTAATGCATCTACAGAATTAGGAAATTGCCCGATCAAAACAGCTGATTTTCCAACAAGCAAAGAATCTTTATCTGTATCCCAAATCCATGAAGGGGTTGGGGTTGGAGTTGGTATAATAGTTTTGGTGGGTTCCTGTGTTTCTACAACCTTAGGTACAGATTCAAGTGCTTTAGCTACAGCAGCATCAATCATTGATTGAACGTCTAAAGTTGGTTCGGGAGTTGGAGTTGGTTCCGGAGTTGGAGTTGGTTCGGCATTTGCAGTTTCAGCCAATCGTGCTGTTATACCTGCATCTACAGTTGCTTGAAAATCAATATCTTGAAGCTCTATTGGAACTTCTTCTGAATTTCCGCAATTTACAATAAAAATAAGTGATAAAGCAAAAATTAGATTCTTATATTTATTCATATACTTGTCTCAAATAATATATTTAATCTAAATTATATCACACAATATATGAGGGAAATGCGTTGAACATGAATATTAGTGTAAACTATACTTCAATATAAATATTTATAAAGAGCAAATAGTTAATCCAAATGTTAGAAAAATTATCAAAATTTGAACAAAGATATAGAGAAGTTGAGCTTTTACTTGCTGACCCAGATAATTCAGATAATCCAAAACTTTTAGCAGAATTAGGTAAAGAATATTCTCAATTAGAATCAAAATCTAAAACATATCTTAAATATAATGCCTTACTAAAATCCATAACAAGTTTAAATCAGATTATTTCGTCTGAAGACGATAAAGAACTTATAGAACTTGCTAAAGAAGAATTAAATGAAGAATTAATAAAACAAACAAATTTAGAATCCGAAATTCAGTTATTGTTACTTCCCCAGGATCCGAATGATCAAAGAAATGTTTTCGTAGAAATACGAGCTGCTGCTGGTGGCGATGAAGCAGCATTATTTGCAGGGGATATATATCGTATGTACGCTCGTTATTCTCAGATTGCAAACTGGAATATTGAAATAATGTCAATGAACGAAACAGGAATTGGCGGCTACAAAGAAATCGTATTTTCTGTACAAGGAGAAAATGTTTACAAAAGACTAAAATACGAAAGTGGAGCTCACAGAGTCCAACGAGTTCCATCAACTGAATCTTCTGGTAGAATTCATACATCTACGATTACTGTTGCCGTACTACCTGAAGCTGATGATGTTGATGTTGATATTAGTGATAATGATTTGCGAATAGATATTTTCCATGCAGGTGGTCATGGTGGACAAAATGTAAATAAGGTAGCAACTGCTGTAAGAATAACACATTTACCCAGCGGGATTGTTGCAGTATGTCAAGATGAACGATCTCAAATGAGGAATAAACAAAAAGCCATGGATGTAATTAAAGCAAGGCTTTTAGACAAAGCAACCAGAGAGCAACAACAAAGCATTAGTAGTGATAGAAAGTCTCAAGTTGGAACAGGCGAACGTGCTGAAAAGATACGTACTTATAATTTTCCACAAGATCGGATTACTGATCATAGAATTAACCTTACTATCCACAATATGGAAAATGTCCTAAATGGAAATCTAGATATCTTGATTGACCCTATTCAAGAAAAAGAAAAAGAAATGTTATTAGAAAATCCAGTAGTTTGATCACTATAAAAGAAATCTTACTATCCACAAGAAATTTGATGAATGAAATCGCTATCAGTGATAGTGATTTAGAGAGCGATCTTCTCGTTTCCTTTGCTTTAAAAATTTCTCGTACAGAATTGCATACTAATATTGAAGCCAACATTACATTATCTCAAAAAGAACAAATTGAAGAGTTAGTTAATCGTAGAATTGCTTATGAACCCTTAGCATATATTTTGGGATTTAGAGAATTTTTTGGAAATTCATTTATAGTTAACGACTCGGTATTAATACCTCGTCAAGAAACTGAGTGTTTAGTTGAGGCTATAATTGAGTATATAAACAATAAGTCGATCAAAAATCCTACAGTTTTAGATGTTGGATGTGGTAGTGGGATTATTGGCGCAAGTATTTTACAAAACTTTCCGAGTTTAAATCTTGTTTCGATTGATATATCTAGCAATGCAGCCAAAATTGCTTATGAGAATATAGAAAGTATAACTAATCGAAGTAATTTTAATGTATGTGTAGGTGATTTAGTCGAAGCAATAAAAGGACCAATAGATTTAATTGCTGCAAATCTACCCTACATACCAACCGAAAGAATTTCAAAATTACAAAAAGAAATAGTACTTTATGAACCCAAAACAGCATTGGATGGAGGAAACCAAGGTACAGAAATAATTTCCAGATTAATCAATCAAAGTACCAGAATCCTTAAACCTTCTGGAGCTATATTTTTAGAAATCGATCCTGAACAAAAACATATAATTGAAAACGAATTACACTATTTATTTCCAAAGCACACAATTAACATCTTAAAAGATCTAAGTGGTCAGGAAAGAATCATATCTCTTACTAAACTATAGTTCCATTGTTATTTTTAAACTATTATCTAATTTAGAACTATACGTTTCGTATGCTTTTTGTACTTCTTCAAATTTAAGATTATGGGTTACGAGATATGATAAATCTAACCGATTTTGTTCAACTAATTCTATGCATTCATTAACTGCCTGTGGCATATCCCAAGTTCTAGCGCTATTATGTACTTCTATGATCGGCAGCTTTGAAGTCATTTCATCAAAATTTAATTCAAATATATCTTCATCATGAGATAAACCAAAAAGTATTGCCTTACCTTGTTTTTTTATTATTTTCCATATTCCATTAAGTGTTTCAGGTCTCCCTACAGCCTCAACAACAATATCAGCACCTTCACCATTTGTCAGTTCGGCTACAGCTTCCTCAAGATTATCTTTATTTGGATTAATAACGTGTGTTGCTCCATTATTTTTTGCCACATCTAAGCGATAATCTAATAAATCAACTCCAATTACTTTTGTAGCTCCACCTTGAGCTAATATATTACTAAAGCTTAAACCAATAGGTCCTTGCCCTAGAACAACAATTTTTTTTCCTATTACGTTTCCAGTTAATTTACAAGAGTGCATAACTGTACCAACTGGCTGACACATTAACAAGGTAGACATATCTTTTCCGTCTGGTAAGCGAACTAATCGTTCAGCAGGTTCTGCTAAATATTCTGCTAATCCATTTCCTCCATCTGGAAAAACGATAACCTTATCTCCAACATTATATTCTGAACTTTTTGTTTCAACGACAACACCTGCACATTCATGGCATGGTTTACCATGTTCTATTGGATACATTTCTTCATCAAATGTTCGATCAAAAATTCGTAAGTCACTACCACATATGGATAATCGCTCCATTTTAACTAAAACCTCACCTTCACCAATTTCAGGATCAGGTACTTCGAGAAACTCAAACTGTTGCGGACTTGTTATACGAGCAATTTTCATACATCCTCCAGATTCAACTACATTAAATAATTAATATTTATAGAACATAATTTTGCTCGATTTCGAACAATTGATCAACCCCCATAATGACGGCTAATTCTTGTCTATAGTTTGTTACATCAAAATCAACTGAACCTGTTTCATTAAATTCAACCATACTATCCCTAACAGCTTTGTAGATTACACTAGGTAAGTAATTATTAGGGGATATTACATTGAAGCCTAAGTCTTCAGCAGTAGAAGCGTCTATACTTTGCCCGTTATATGATTTTGGTATTCCAGATAATTCTTTTGCATATATTTCAGCATCTTCAGGTGTTTGAATACCTTCAATCCTTATCATATCTGCTCCTGCTTCATAATATGTTTTTACTCTTTTGATCGTATCTTCCCAACCTGAGACACTCAGTGCATCAGATCGTCCAATAATCAAGAAATTATCATTTGATCGAGCTTTTACAGCTGCTTCAATTTTTTTTGCATGTTCTTCAATTGATACAACCTGTTTGCCTTCAAAATATGCACATCTTTTGGGAAAATATTGATCTTCGAAACTAATTCCACTTAAACCAGCAGCCTCAAATTCTTTAACTGTTCTCCAAACATTTAAAGCATTCCCATATCCTGTATCACCATCAGCTGTGACAGGTATATTTACTGATCGCGCAACGTATCCAGCAACATCCAATACTTCATTCATAGTCATTAAGCCAGCATCAGGATACCCCTTAGACATCGATACCCCACCACCACTTATAGCAATTGCTTTAAAACCTAGATTTTCAGCTATTTTTGCCTGAAGACAATCGTATACTATTGGTTCTTTTAGTATTGTTTGATCCATAATCAGTTCTTTTAACTTTTTCATTGTCATAATTACACTCCAATAAGAATAACTTAAAAACTTGCTTCGAAATATATAATATTTTATATTTATTATTGGTTACACATTCTACAACATGTTATTGAGCTAAATATACAAAATGAAAGAATTATTGAACATACTAATCGTTGCCCCAGAAATACCACCAAACACAGGAAATATTATTCGATTATGCTCTAATTCGGGGTGTAATTTACATTTAATAAAACCTATAGGTTTTAATTTTGATAATAAAAGTTTAAAAAGAGCTCGACTTGATTATGATCTCAACTGCAACATATCAATTTATGATACATTTAATGAATATATTGAAAAAAATGACCCAATAACCATTTATGCAACAAGTACTTCGTCCAATACTATGTATAACGATGTCCAATATAATTTGGGAGATACAATTATGTTTGGATCAGAAAGTGTTGGATTATCACCTGAAATTTTAAATAGAATACCTAGTAAAAATATCGTAAAAATACCGATGATCCCTCAAAATAGAAGTATAAATTTATCTAATGCAGTATCAATCGTTGTATATGAAGCATGGAGACAATTAGATTTTATTGGAAGCTCTACTATTAAACAAAATGAGTATTACAATTAGAGAGGAACCCATGAGTGAAATAAAAGGATTAACAATTAAAAACCAGGAAGACTTAACTTCTATTGAAGCCTCTTCATCCAATCAGCATGGTTTGATTTATATTACCCATGGCGCTCCAAAAAACTGGGTTGCAAAGCCTGAAGAAATGATTTCACACACATTGGCAGGGTTTTTTAAAGCCCTAAATTTGATTGATGATTCAAGAATAAAAGCCCTTTTTAATGATTATGGTCTGGTATACAGAGAATTAGAAATTGACAATGAATAACATAATTATTCTAAATCAATTAGCTCTTGATTAGGATCAAATGCATCTAATCCCATCGTCTCCAACATAACATTAAATGACTCAGGAATTACCCCAGACGTATTATAAAAATCATCTACTACACATAATACTAATTTATCTAACATATCTAGTATTGGCTCACTAATATCATTTTCTCTAAATTTAACTATAATAGTTTTCGCATGATCAGTAGGAATAAACATGGTACCTTTAATCCAATTCATAAGAAAAATAATATGATCATTATTATCAGGAAGTGAAAGAATAAATGTTTTTACCTCTTCAACGTCTTTAATTCCAAAAAGCTCAAAATAGTTTGCTATTATACTTTGCACACTGAAGTTATCTTGCATGGCTGACCCTATTTAATGATTACTTCTTCAAACATGTCGTAATTTGATTTATACATACCTAAGTTTTTATAAACTTGTTTGGCAATTTTATTATTTACGTCCACATAAAGACGTATGGCATAGACATCCCCATGTACTTGAGCAGAATTACAGACAAACTCATAGAGTGTTTTATAGACACCGTTTCTTCTATATTCAGGGCTCACATATACACTTTGAATCCACCAATAATATTTATTATGCCAATCACTCCATTCAGTAGTAAGCAATAACCCACCTACTTTTTGATCTTTTATAGTCGCAATACAATATCTACCTAAATGAGGATCATCAAATACTGCTTGAACGCCTTGTGTAATTTCATTTTTATTTAAGGTAATGTTTTCAGTTTCTAAAGCCATAGATATATTAAAATCAACAATATTAGAAAGGTCATCTTTTAATGCTAAACGTACTTGTGGGATTTGATCTTGATTACTCATTGTTATTCACAGTAAAACCAACTGTATCCGCAGCTTCATGACGTATAGCTGCGACTGGAGCATATTCAGGAGAATCTCTAAATGCATTCATTTGTTCAATTGTAGGGAATTCTAAAATCACAATACGTTTTAAATCCCAGTCAGTATTATCAGCAATAATTTCACCACCCCGGACAAGATACCTACCACCATATTGTTCGATAATTGCTGGTACATGTTTCATATATTCTTCGTACTTATCCCAATCTTTTACATTTATGCTACTAATTGAATAAACTGCCATAATTTTCTCCTTTTAGTTTGGTGAGATATAAGATCCCATACCAGAAGTTTGTTCACTAACTAAAAAGGTTAGCACATCTTTACCTTTGTTAGTTTCAATTTCAGCATCAAATCTTTGACCTCCTAAAGCACCTATAAGTTCATATTTATTCTGAGTATATAATTTGCCCTCATAGAATGATTCTTTTAAGTCTCTTTCTCTCTCCCCGTCAAGATACATCTCAACTGCATCTCGCATCACATCAAAAACATCATCTTTATCTAAATGAGTTGGAGATTTTAAAAATACATATCCCCATCTCATTCCTTTGTGTTCTAACATCTTCAAAACCTTCGATTAATACTAAAAGAAAAATATAAACCTCATTTATTAAACGTGCAATGGTTTTTTAAAATCATATTGATTTACATTTGTTGATGATCTTTTCATAATAGTCACAACCTATATAAACAAAGATAACAGAACGAATGGAGAAAATTATGGATTTAGAGTTGGATGGGAAACGGGCTTTGATTACTGGAGGCAGTAAAGGCATAGGAAAGTCCATTGCAATACAGCTATGTCAAGAAGGAGTAAATGTAGCAATCGGTGCAAGAACAAAAGAAACTTTAGATGAAGCTGCAAAAGAAATTGAAGAATTAACTGGAAAAAAAGTTGTAACCATAGTTGTTGATACTACTGATAAAACAAGTGTTGATAATATGGTTGAAAAAGTGGTCGGTGAATTGGGAGGAATAGATATTCTCGTAAATAGTGCAGCAATGGTAGGTGGTCAAGTAAGAGGTTCTATATCGGAAGCTGATGAAAAGGACCTTATAGAAGATCTAGATACAAAAGTAGTTGGATATTTTAGATGTATAAAAGCAGCTGTGCCACATATGCAAAAACAAAAATGGGGAAGAATTATAAGCATTGGTGGAGTGTCTGCGAGACAATCTACTATCTATGGTTTAAGAAATGCTGCTGTAGTACATATGACTAAGACATTATCTGACCAATTGGGAAGTGATGGAATAACACTTAATGTCTTACATCCTGGATTAACACAAACACCAGCAATTCGGGAAAGAATGAGTGAAACAGCAAAACAGCAAGGTAAGACATTAGAAGAAGTAGAAGCAGAATCAGCAAAAAATGTTGCAATTAAAAGAACTATCAAACCTGAAGAATTAGCATTTGTCACTGCAGTATTATCTTCTCCAAAAGCAGAATGTATCACTGGAGAATCAATAGCAGGAGGTGGAGGCGCAATAGGTGCAGTTTTCCAATAAAATAAAAGGAGAATAAAAATGATATATGAAGTACGAACATATACACTTAAACCTGGAAGTGTACAAGCTTATGAAGAAAATTTTGAAAAAGCACTACCTGAAAGGGTAAAGTTTTCACCATTAGCTGCATTTTGGCATACGGAGATTGGACCATTGAATCAAGTTGTACATGTGTGGCCATACGAAAGTTTAGAAAAGAGAAATGAGATAAGAGCAGAATCAGTAAAGAGCGGGAAATGGCCACCGAAGCATGACGACTTGATATTGAATATGGAATCAGAGATTTGGTACCCAGCTGAATTTATGAGACCGTTTGAAGGTGAAGCAGAATTAGGTAATATCTATGAAATGAGAATATACACTTATAAACCAGGAAGTATAAATGGGGCATTGAAAATATGGGGAGAGGCAATCGAGTATCGAGAAAAGTATTCAAAGTTAGCATTTGGGATGTATACAGATATAGGTGGATTAAATAAATGGATGCATGTATGGCCATATGCTGATATGCAAGATCGTAATGAAACGAGAGCAAAATCAATGCAAGATCCAAATTGGCCACCTGCAACGAGAGAGTGGATTGTGAAACAAGAAAATAAAATCTTAGTGCCAGCATCATTTTCACCAATGCATTAATTAAATTAAATATATGCAATTAAATATTTACATTTAATGTTTGTATAGCTACAATATATGCAATATATATATGTATTTTTTGCAATAATAAGGAGGGTGTTATTAGCAAACAGAAAAATAATCTCTCTACCAGAGAAATGCAATTATACATCTTTCCTTGGTTTTCTGAAGCTGAAACTATCAACAGGGTACGAGACAAAATTTCATACATTCAAAATAAGCTTCTACAATATGGAAAGCCACTACAAACTCGTCAAATTAGTAATCTATGGTCAGCATATAAATCTCATAAATCCAAAATTGATGCATCCTTAAAGGAATCAGGATTGCCTTGGGCTGACTTATTTATTGACTGGAATGATTCTTCTTCTTTAATGAAATTCCCATATATTAAAACAGAACATCTACCTATGCTACGACAAATGTCTGCATGGACACAATCTACATTTAGTAATGAATTCATGATTAATATTACCTATAGAGAAGCTAATTGGTATTCATATCTTCGTACAAATGCCCCATCAATTATCAGTGCGGTAGATATGTTTGCAATCGGCGGATTATTTGTAGAAAGAGATCGTCAAAGTAATCTTTCTGGAATCACCATAGATAATAGAGATTTACAAGATTTGATAACGTACCAACCATGGCAGGCTAAATATTGGGAAAATCAATATTTAGCTATGATACAGCAAAAAATCGTATCTCCTCTAAAAAACCCATTAACAGAACTTCAAACAAAACAACCCCGATGGTTTTCTGAAGCAACTGAAGCATTAACATTTAAACATATGCTAATAGTAGATTTAATATTTGAAATGTCTTGGCAAACAAAAAGAAACCAACCATGGAATCTACCCACAAAGAAAACTGAATTCCCCAAAAAGTATAAAATTACTGATGATAAAACAAAAAAAGATCGAGAAATAATAGTTTTTTGACCAGGTGATGTATGAAAGTAATAATAGCACCTCAAGCATTCAAAGGTTCTCTAGATGCGAAATCAGTCGCAGAAAATATCGAAATGGGTATTAAAGATGCAAATCCCAATTTACATACAGTGTGTATTCCTATAGCTGACGGTGGTGATGGCACATTAGATGTATTAGTAAAATTTAATGATGGCCTAACGTATACTGAAGAAGTTATTGGACCTACTGGTTCCCCAATACTAGCAGAATGGGGAGTAATAGATAATAATACTGCAGTTATAGAAATGGCATTGGCATCTGGACTATCAATATGTGCAGACAAATATTTTGATCTTAGAGAGACCACAACCTTCGGAACAGGGCAATTAATACGTGCCGCATTAGAAAAGGGATACAAAACCATTATTATTGGATTGGGAGGTAGTGCTACTAACGATGGAGGAATTGGTGCAATTCAAGCTCTAGGAGGTAAATTTTTAGATATTCACAATAAAGAACTATCTTATGGTGGCGCTGAATTGAAAAAATTATCTCACATAAATATTAATAATTTAAATCCTTCTTTAAAAGAAATTAAAATCATTATAGCTAGTGATGTAACTAATCCATTATATGGTCCAACAGGTGCTTCATATGTTTTTGGTCCCCAAAAAGGAGGTACAACAGCTATTTTGGATGAATTGGAAGAATCTCTGAAACATTATAGTTCTGTAATAACAAAACAAATGGGTATAAATTATTCAAACTATTCAGGTGCTGGTGCGGCTGGAGGACTTGCCTATGGTTTAATGTCCTTTACTCAAGCAACAATAAAACCTGGATTCGAAGTCATTTGTGAAAAGTTAGATTTTGATGCAAAAATCAAAGATGCTGATCTAATAATAACTGGTGAAGGCAGAACAGATGCATCTACTTTATATAATAAAGCACCTGTTGCGATTGCAAATAAAGCGAAACAATATAATATACCTGTAATATGTATTTCTGGGTCGATAGGCACAGGGTACGAACAAATTTTAAATCACGGTATTAGTAAGATAATTACTTTAGAAAACCATGCTAGTTCAATAGAGGATAGTATACATAATACTGCTATTTATCTTAGAAAGACTGCAAAAGAATTTATCGAAACTACTATTAATTAATACTGTTTCAAGACTCTATTTCTTATTGCCTTTATCATACCTCTGAATATAAATATGTGCACTGGGAATAAACTATACCAGTAAATTAATCCAAACAACCCTTTAGGAGCAAAAAAAGCGGTTTGGGTCAATTGGCAATTATTTTCGTTTTCTACGATTTCATATTGCAACCAAGCTTTTCCCGGAACTTTCATTTCTGCTTTCAATCTAATTAATTTATTTTCTATTACTTTTTCAATTCTCCAAAAATCTAAAGCATCACCTTGATTTAGTACCAAAGGATCTCTCCTACCTCTTCGTAAACCAACTCCTCCAAAAAACAAATCTATATAACCTCTTATTTTCCATAAAAAATTGCCATATAACCAGCCAGTTTCACCACCTAGACTAGAAAGAAATTTGAATATGTCTGAAGATGATTTCTCTATGGTAATTATTTTTTTATCATGTACCATACCTGATATTTCATTATAATCAACAACATCATCATTAAGTCGCGATATAGATTCAATCGAACCATCCTGACCATTACTAGAACTCAATGAGTCTGACCATGAAGTTTCAACATCTTGATCATTTAGATTTGATAAAGCGATTTTTACTGCATCGTCATAGTCAATTAAAGAAATTTGGGGGAAATACTTTTGTGCTTCTAAGTCATGGACAATACTCTCATTTTTCAAACCTTCTACTAAAGGTCTAGTAATTTTTGCAGAGACTGGAGTTGTCCAATGTATCCAATAAGAAGAAAGTTTTGGAGTCAAAACTGGAACAGGGATTAACAAGCGCCGTAGCCCTCTTATTAATGCATATTTTTTAATCATATCACCATAACTTAGAACATCTTCTCCACCGATTTCAAATATAGAGTTTTTTGGCATATCGGTTGAAATAGAGTGAATCAGATATTCTAATACATTTTCAACTGAAATAGGTTGTGTTTTTGTATATACCCATTTAGGGCATACCATAATTGGTAATCTTTCGGTTAGGTTTCTAATAATTTCAAATGATAGGCTACCCGAACCAACAATTACGCCAGATCTAAATTCAGTTACATCAACCTCTGAATTACGCAATATCTCTCCAGTTTGTTGTCTGGATAATAAATGCATCGAAAGATTATCAGATACTTCCCCTAAACCTCCAAGATAGATAATCTTTTTTAGTTTTTCCGATTCTGCAACCTCTACAAAGTTTTGAGCGGCTTGTATATCAGCTTGATTAAAGTTTTTTCCTTGCGATAAACTATGAATTAAATAAAAAGCTGTATCAATATCAGTGAATAAACCATCAAGAGAATCTTTATCTAAAACGTCTCCTGTAAATATCTCAACTTGTGAATACCAAGATCTATTTTGAATTCGATCAGGGTTTCTAGCTAAAATTCTCACATCAAATCCAAGTTGTAAAAGCTTTGGAATTAATCTTCCGCCAACGTATCCTGTGGCTCCTGTAACTAATATCTTCATATGTTAATTATAACGTAAAACATGAAGTATGCCGAGGGCGAGACTCGAACTCGCACGTCTTTTAGGACAATGGATTTTAAGTCCACCGCGTCTACCATTCCGCCACCTCGGCTCAAACTACATCATAATGTTAATGAATAGTATCAATTTGAATTGGAAAGTGCAATTATTTTGGATATATTATCAACATTTTCTAGATTATTTAAATCTTCCCATAGTTCCTCTGCTTTATGTTCACTCATTATTCTAGTAGCACAATAGCAGAATTTTTCTTTTCGTTGTTCTTTGGACATAGGGTTTTCTGTAGATCCTTGGAAATCTAAACAACTACCTGATATTTCGGTTCCATCTTCCAAAGTTGCTGAAACTATTGCTGTAGTTCTTGTAGATTTACCATTATTTGAATATGTTACATTTGGTAGAAGGTTTTCAACATCTGTTGAAAATCTTCTTTTATCACTAAAGCTTTCTATATTTATCACCCCATCCAATATTGCAACAGTAGCGCAATACCATGCACTAAATTTTCCATCTAGTCCTGACCTAGGTATTGGACCTGAATGACCAGGATTACTTGTTTCAATGTGAATTTTAACAACTTTTGAAGGATCAAAATTATTATTATTCTTAAGGTTTAATGCAGCTTCAATTGGACGTTGCATATTTATTTGTGCAGGAAATCTTTTAATGTCGAATCCAGGATCAATTAGTGAAAACCTTACACCTAAATCTTTTAAGAAAATATCCCAATTAACTTTGCCATTAAATATAGCATCACTATATCCGTTTTCTGTTTCAAAAATATTTTTCGTACTAGTAAATCCAGATTCAACAAGTAATGCAGACTCAACTCCCATTCGTGCAGCATTTGCAGGATGAGTAGACTTAACCATAGTACCAGTATTTGCTGTCAGTCCCCCTGTTCTAGAAGCAGCAATACCTAAACATAGTTCTGTTTTATTGCCATCAAAATTTAATGCTTTGGAAGATGCTACACCAGCACCTAGTGGTCCAAATAATCCTGGAGGATGATACGCACCATTAGTTACGCCTTCTGTAGACAGCCTCATTCTTGCTTGAATTTCCCACCCAAGAATATAAGAAAGTATTAATTGTTTCCCAGAAATTCCTCGATTTTCGCCTAATGCCAAAGCTGATGGAAGACATGAAGATGTACCGTGGGTTGCAGGATGACCTTGAATTTCGTAATCGAGGCAATGTCCAGAAACACCATTTATAAACGCTGCTAATAATGTACTTGTTTGGTAATTATGACCTATAACAGTTGATTGGTTGTTGCCACCTAAAGATTGTACATATTGGGACACAAGTCCTGAGACTTCTTGGGTTGATCCAGCCATCATATTAGCAAACCCGTCTAGTATTGGAATTTTAGCTATATCAATAAGTTCTGAAGATAGATCGGAAAATTGGATATCTGAAACAAATTCAGAAAAGACCTTTGTAGGATTACTCATAATTTACTCCTAAAAATATATAGGCCCAAGAGAACTCTTAGGCCTATATAAAACTTATCTTAATTAAGGTCAATTAAGCTGGAAGCGACTGAATCATACCTAACTCAACGTTTCCTGGTGTGTCAATTATTCCCTGAGCTACTCTTGCACGATGCTCAAAAGTTGACCCCATTCTCATTGACCAAGAAGCAACTCGTCGGTACCACAAATGAATATCAAATTCCATCATGAAGCCCATACCACCATGAATCATTTGCGAATAAACAGTAACATGTTGTAATTTGTCATTACAAAATGCTTTAGCTTGTGAAACTTCAACTTGATAAGGTTGACCTTGATCAATCTTCCAGATAGCTTCTCGAGTTAGTAGTTCCCCACCATCAATATACATAACGGCATCAGCCAACATGTGTGCAACTGATTGGAAAGCACCAATTGGTCGACCAAAAGCTACACGATTTTTTGAGTATCCAATTCAAAATCTTTTCTTGCAGCACCACACATTTGACTTGCATAAAAAACAGCTCCCAAATCTAACATGTATTCAGCAGTAGTCCAGCCTTTGTCAATTTCTCCTATCACATTGTCAGAAGAAACTTTTACATTATCAAATATTACAGCAAACTGTTTATCTTTTGCAGTTGGAACTTCTTTTTCTGTAGAAATTCCTGCTGATCCAGTATCAACCAAAAATAGGGTTAAACCTTTACCTGTATTAGCTGTAACTATCAATTTGTCAGCTTGGTTAAAATTATCAACAAACAATTTCTTTCCGTTAATAACATAATCGCTACCTTCTGCAGTAGCAGTTGTTTTTACAGCTGATTCAATTAAACGAGGGTCTGTTTCTTGGAACGAATAGGTCAAGATAAGGTCTCCTGAAGCCACTTGAGGAAGTATGTCATTTTTCATTGACTCTGATCCATCTTTGGCAATAGTCAAGGCTGCTACCATTGTACTAAGCAATGGAACTGGAGCCATATGTCGACCGATTTCTTCAAAAATTAGTCCTAAAAGCTGTAAAGGCTCACCAAGTCCTCCATATTGTTCAGGCAAACACAAAGCTGGCCAGCCCAATTCTACTGCTTTCTTCCACAAATCTTGGGAATAGCCTAACTCATCTTTTTCCATGTCTCGAACTAAACTAGTAGGACATTCACCCTCTAAGAATTCTCTATTGAGATTACGCATCATATTTTCATTTTCAGATAACAAGACATCCATTAGATCACCTTCTTAATATATAATTATATTTGTAATAGTCGTTGCTTTGAGAATTATTATCCTCTTGGTAGACCTAATCCACGTCTTGCAACTTGATCTCTCATAATTTGAACACTTCCATGGTTAATCCCCGATTGGAATGCACCAAGAAGATTATGAGCAAACAAACCACTCTCAACATTATTTGATGAAGTATTTAATAGCTGTCCATATGGTCCAAGCATTTGTGCATACGCTTCTGTAGCACGCAATCCATGCTCCGGAGCCCATACTTTTTCAGCAGAACCTTCATAAGTGAAGTTTCCTCCAGATTCAACAATTGACATACTTCTCCAAGTCATCAAACGACAAACCTGAGCTTCAATCCACATTTCTGCAACTTTATCACGTACAGTAGGATTATTTTTAATATTAAGATATTCAGCTGAATCATTTTTAGCTAGATTAACAATATCTTCATCTCTTCTTACTGAGATCAGATAACGCGATGCTCCAACTCTATCCAAATTCAATCCCATAGCTCCAACATACCAACCCATATTTAATTCACCCAACAAACTACTTTTTGGGATTCTGACATTTTCATAAAAAGTTTCGTTAGTTCTTGGGGTACCATAAGTTGTACCTTCAGGTGCAGGAGGATCATTTTGTATTGTCCATAAAGGTCGAACAGTAATACCTGGGGTATCCATAGGAAGCAAGAAAATAGAAATGCCCCTGTGTTTAGGAGCCTCTGGATCTGTTCTTGCCATTAAATACAAATGGGTAGAAACATGAGCTGAAGAGGTGTAAATCTTTTGACCATTAATGACAAATTCATCTCCATCTTCAACTGCTCTACATTGTAAAGATGCAAGGTCTGCACCTCCACTTGGTTCTGTAAAACCTTGAGCAAAACTAATCTCACCCTTGATAATTCCTGGGATATAATAGTCTTTTTGTTCTTGTGTTCCTGCAGCCATAATAGCTGGGGCTCCACTACCACCACCACCAACTGATAAACCAACTCTTGCAAATTCTTCTTCTACGAGATACTGAGTTAAACGATCACCGCCTTGGCCACCATATTCTTTTGGCCAAGAGATACCTAACCAACCTCGTTCACCTATTTTCTTAAATAATTCATTCATCAAAGGCCCTCTACCGTCTTCACCACGGCCATGAACCTCTTCGACGACTTCTTGAGTCATGTTTTCTGCTATAAAATCACGAACGTCTTGACGCAAAGCCTGTTGGGAGCTAGCATACCCAAAATCCATATCGAACCTCCAAAACTATTATAATTCAATAAATAATTTACTTTTGAACTTTGTTGTCAGCATATTTTGCACCTCTGGTTATAGTATGTCAATAGAAAAGAGGTATTAACAATACACTACTAATATTCTACTACGAATTTTATTAATCTTAAAGCTATAAAATATCCCAATTCTCCAAACTAATTAAATATTTCTTCGAATATATTCCTCCACCATAACCTACAAGCTTACCTGACTTTCCGATCACCCTATGGCACGGAATAATAATACTTATTGGATTAAGGCTATTTGCATGGCCTATTGCTCTAACTGATTTACTATTTCCTATATTTGTAGCCTGTTCGGAATAACTAATTGTCATCCCATAGGGTATTTGTAATAGCGAATTCCAGGCGTTAATTTGGAAATCTGTACCTTCATAATATATTGGTAAATCAAATACTGTTCTTTCTCTAGAAAAATATTGTCTGATTTGTAATTCAGTAAGATTAATTAAGCTATTTTCTCGAGATAATGCAGATTCAAATAATTGACGAAAATGATTGAGTTTTTTTTCATATACAACTGCTCGTAAATGGGTTTTGTCTGTTACTAGATACAAATAACCTAGTGGAGAGTTTATTTTTTTATAAAAGTATTCCCCCATATTCTCTCCCAGTTTCATTAAATTTTAAATTTGATTTTTAATAAATGATTGGTTCTGGCAAATGTGTCCTGGAGAGAAATACAATATCTTAAAAGAGAAACTGGTCAAATTCTTCGGGAATTATAATATCGCCCCATTGTTTTTTTAGGGCACTCCAAGCACGAATCGTTGCATTTTGAGCTTCGTTTATTACTTCTTCTTCATTCATGGTTAAAACTTTACCTTCTTTCATAACCCATTCACCATCAACAATAACAGACTCTACGTCTGATGCTTGACCATAATGAACTAATGAAGATAATGTATCAATAATTGGAGATAAATGTGGTCTATCTAAACGAACTATAGATATATCTGCCTTCATATTTTTACCAATCCTGCCCAAATCTTCTCGTTCCAAAGAATAAGCTGGGTTTATAGTTGCCCAGTTAAAAATTTCTTTGGGTGTGGGAACTCCTGTGTCTTCACGCATACCTCTATTTAAAATTAAACCAACCCTCATTGCTTCAAACATATCTTCTGACATATTATCTGTACCAAGAGTTACATTTACTCCCAAATCCACCAAACCCGGCATATTTGCTAACCCATGATATCCTCGTCTAGAACTTGAAGCTGGACAATGTGCCATAGAAGTAGCTGTTTCAGACAAAAGCCCAATATCAGAAGTTGTACAGTATGAACAATGTGCTGCTAAAACATCTCTTCCTAGCCAGTCATTTTCAAGCAAATATTCAACAGGAGTTTTACCTTCTGCCATAGATTTGACTTGAGTGACTTCTTGCTCCGATTGCGCTAAATGTATAGTTCGTCTTAAACCTTTTGAATAGGCTATATCGTTTAGTTCTCTTAGTAACCACGGCGAACAAATATCAGTTGCATGAGCAGCAACCATACATTGGACTCTATTATTTTTTGTTGAATGATGATTATCAATTAATTGAAGTGTTCTCTTTAGAAAGGCATCGCCCCATGACTTATCATACCTATAACCTGTTGTTCGAATTTCTGTTGTAACTGCATCTGCTGCTGATTCTGCCAAATATAATCTAAGGCCAGTGTTTGCCATAGTTTCTGCATAAGAATTAACAAATCTTAATGGATCGACTAGAGTTGTTGTTCCTGATTTTATAGCTTCTAGGCATCCAACTGCTGCTAAAGCTTTTCTATCTTCATCGGTCATTACAAATGAAATTGGAACCATATAACCATAAACTCTGTCTGCAGATCCGGCATTTTCAATTGCCCCTCTTAAAACATTCAAAACTGTGTGTGTATGATTATTTATAAGTCCAGGTATAATTAATCGATTTTTCAAAACATATTTATCAAAATTCTGATACTTAGATTCAAGGATATCTGAATCGCCAACATCAATAATTTTATCGTTATCTATTGCAACAGCCCCATTAGTTATAACTTTATCATTTTGTTCTCCACTTATGATCGTTGCACTTGTAAGCAATATACCCATTTCAATATCCTTTATGTTAAGTCTTTAAGTTCTACTGCTGCATCAGGATCTTTGGGTCTCATTAAAAAGTAATCCAATCTTCTTCTGTAGAGATCTAATATCCTTCGTAGCTCTTTGACAGCTGTACTATGTTCATCAACTCGTAAATCAACACGAGCAAAAGTATCATGACCATAAACTAAAATTGCTGCAGAGTGATACGGTGTCATATCTTCAATTTCGCCTCCTGCATCCAATCCAGCTTCTAAACTCAACATTAATCTTTGTTCTAAGTCCTCAGATTTATTACTTTCAAAAGTATGTGACATAGCATCAATGACTTCTACACCTACTAATCCATTACCTAAAGCAATAAAGTTATCTCCCTCGTTATGTCCAGCCCATGATCCATTTAGTTCACCAGTTCGAGCAGCAGTACGGCCATCAACATCAATAATACCAATTTGTCTACGTTCTATATAAGGATCGGATGTGGACAATTCATTCATAGTAGCTTGTGCAGAATAGCCAGTTGAAAGTAGTTTTAAAGCAAATTTACCTAAACGAGGATCAGTAGATGCCTGTGTTGTGATAGCTCCTACATTAGGTTGTACGTGAGGGCATCTTGAACCAACGCATAAGTCAGAGGTAGTTACAGCAACACCAAACATTCCTGTTCTGCTACATCTCCCCACAATCGAAAAAGTACTACTATCTATACCTATCATTACACACCTACAGTCAGATTTATGCAGAAAATTGATGGAGGCGACGGCGGGATTCGAACCCGCGAATAGAGGTTTTGCAGACCCCGGCCTTAGACCACTTGGCTACGTCGCCATAATAAATTCTTTTTTTAATGCCGAGGAGGAGACTTGAACTCCTACGAGCTTTCGCTCACGGCCCCCTCAAGACCGCGTGTCTACCGATTCCACCACCTCGGCCCATGGATTTATCTGGCAGGGGTGCGAGGGCTCGAACCCCGGACCTACGGTTTTGGAGACCGCCGCTCTTCCAGCTGAGCTACACCCCTAAGGTTTAAACATCGTTTATGCTCACCAGAAGCTACAGTATACAGAAATTTAGCATCGAAAATCAATTACGTCAATTTTTCTTTTGGTCCAACTAATTCTTCTAATGAGTCAGAACTATTATTGCGTTCGGATTCTTTATACCATTGAAAAAATATTATACCCATGAATAAAAAGAAAACAAATGCTCCAGGAATCTTCATAATAAGTCCACCTATTTGTTGATCTTCTATTCTAGTGAGGCCCCATAATACTGGTAAATCACTATACCAATAATATATTTCTCCTCGAGAAAAAGTTATGGCGGCGCCAACAAATCCCATAGGAAGAGTTTGGAAAAACAAATATATTATTCGTATTGGATACCCTAATCGTTGTACTTGAGCTGAAGCTCCTAAAAGTGGCCACCATAATACTAATGCACCAAACATGAAAACTAAATGTTCAATAATATGAAGCCAATGATTTGATAAAGAAAGATCATAAACCCAAGGTATATGAAAACCAAAAATAACAATATTGGATAAGAAAAAAGCTATTATAGGATTAGCAAATATGCGAAAGGTCATTCTTAATATTGCCAATTGAAAAATCCAAGTCCATAACCATGGTGGAATTCCTTTTATAAATAATGGTATGGAAACTAAAATGAGTAAAAGATGTTGTGTCATATGAGCACTAAACAAAAATCGATCTGCAAGTTCATGAATAAATGAAGTTAGGGCTATATATGCAATTATATTTGCTAGCGTGAAATATAGGAGCCTTCTATTATCAATTTCTGGAGCCAGATTATATTTCTCTCTTAGTGGAATTATTGCGTAAATATAGATAGATTGAAGTAGTAAAACCCCAATAATTATTTCAAAATGCAAATGCCATTCAGTCCAAGAAAATTGATCACTCATATGACTATTATAAGATACTAGCTATTATTTGTCTTATTGGTTATCAATGACTCTTAAACGTCTAAAAGTGAGAATAGTTCCTAGAATCATACTACCACTTAATAGAACAGCAGTAATTATAGCCATAAAATTAGCCATTTGATTCCAACCATCCTCAGTACCAGTAGCGGTTATTATTTGTATGAATAAATATATAGCCAAAATAATAATAAAAGCTGCAGTAGAAGCACCAATTACTTTTCTAAATAAAAGATTTTCGGAAGCAGCTACACCTGCTGCACCAATAGCCAAAAGTGTTATGACAGTGGCACCAATAACAGCGTAAGGTTCTAAAATTCCAAATCTTTTATGCTCAAGATGAGCGAGGTATGTCAATGCTTCTCCAATACCAAAAATCAATCCTAGTGTAAAAAACACAACTATGAATGGAACCCAAAAAGCAGAAAACAATCTGTCCATCAAACTAACCTTTCATTTATCAACAATTAAATAAAAACACCAAACAGCAACATAAGTGCGCATAAAACATAGATTGCAAGTATCAATCCACTACCAAAAAGTATGGTAAATAACTTATTATCAAATTTTAAATGCATATAATAACCTACAACAACAATAAATTTGCCTACCGAAAGAATCAATAAAATTGGTAGTAATAAAGCTGAAAGCGCTTCTATATAAACAACAGCCACTTCAATTGCTGTCACAACACTTAATATAAGAGCAATAACAACGTACTTTAAAGAACTAGGATGTTCTGTATTATGATGTTCAGTAGCCATAATTTCTCCCTATACTAAATTAATGAACAATATTCGGTGCTTCAATAAGATAAACAACGGTAAATATCACAATCCAAACGATATCAACAAAGTGCCAATACAAACCAGCTAACTCAATGTTTAGGCTTTGTTCTTGCGATAATCTACCTCTAAGCGACATGATAAAAAAGGACATCAAAATTACAACACCAAAGGTCACATGTAATCCATGGAAGCTTGTAAGTGTAAAAAAGCTTGATCCAAATAAATTACCTTGTAAAGTCACTCCTTGCTCAACAAAAACTGTAAATTCAAAATATTGCCCACCAAGAAATATACAACCCAAAATAGAAGTCGCAAGTAGCCATATTCTCAATCGGGTATGATCTCCTCTTTGTATTGCACTTAGTGCCAAAACCATAGTTAAACTGCTCATCAAAAGAACAAATGCACTCACTGAAGTGTATGGAATATTAAATACTTCATAGGGATATGGCCCTACTACACTTTTGCCTCTATACAGTAGATAGGTTGAAACAAGGGAAGCAAAAAACAAACAATCTGAACCAATAAAGGCCCACATCATAACTTTACGATTATCTAATCCTGTTGTTGTCGTATGACCTGCTGTTTCATGTGTAGTCATATTCAAAATACTCCCATTCTTTAATGATGATCCTCAGGATCAGCTGGTTCAAAACACCAGCCATATGCCCCGAAAAATGTAGCTAAAATACCAACTATAGCTATTGTCAAACCTACAACATTAAATTGGCTGTAAATTGCAAAACCAAACCCTGACACCGATAATCCAATACCAGTTATAAATGGAAAATAAGATAGACCTGGCATGTGTATATCGACTTCTTCATCTTCAGTATGTTCATCAGAAGCACCTTGTGGAATAGGTGTCATATATCCATCTTTATCAGTACTGTATTTAGTGTCCCAAAAAGAATCTAATCCATTCACAATAGGTATTTCTTTAAAGTTATATTCAGGAACTGGAGAAGGAATTGACCACTCCAATGTCCTACCATCCCAAGGATCAGCTAAATCAGTACGTCTTTCCTGCCTCATTGTATAAAAAACATTTACAATAAATACTATAGTACCTAGGGCTATCATATATGATCCAACTGTAGAAACTGTATTCCAAAATTCCCATCCATATTCAGCACCATATGTATAAATTCTTCTAGGCATCCCGTCCATACCAAGCCAATGCATTGGGCCAAAACTCATGTTCATACCAATGAATAATAAAGCAAAGTGTACAACTCCAAGATTTTCGTTTAAAAGTGTTCCACTAAATTTAGGCCACCAATAGTATATCCCAGAGAATATACCAAATATGGCACCTCCAAATAATACGTAATGAAGATGGGCAACAATATAATATGTATCCTGCTGTTGATAATCAGATGGAGGAGCAGCATGGCTCACACCACTAAGCCCTCCTATAATAAATAGGAAAACAAAACCTATCGAAAACAACATAGGGGTTTTGAAGTCTACTGACCCACCCCACATCGTACCAATCCAATTAAATATTTTTACACCTGTAGGAACTGCGATTAGCATGGTTGTAATAGCAAATGTAGCATTTGCTACAGGTCCCATACCTACAGTAAACATGTGATGACTCCAAACAGCCCATCCCATAAATCCTATGAAGATACCTGAAAATATGATGAAAGGATATCCAAACAAAGGTTTCTTTGAAAATGTTGGTAAAACCTCTGATACTATTCCCATTGCTGGTAATATTAAAATATAAACCTCAGGGTGGCCAAAAACCCAAAACAAATGTTGCCATAAGAGAGGATCTCCTCCTGCTCCAGGTGCAAAGAATTGAGTGCCTAATATTCTATCTAGAGCAAGCTCTATTAAAGCTATAGTAATAACTGGCATTGCTGTAACAAGTAGTATTGAAGTAATAAAGGCCATCCATGTAAAAACTGGCATTCTCATAAGAGTCATACCAGGAGCTCTCATATTTATTATTGTTACAAGAAAATTTAAACCACCAGCAACAGATGAGATACCAAGAACTAAAAGTCCTAGTGAATAGAAATCCATACCTCGTCCACCACTTCCATATTGGTCAAGAGTTAATGGAGCGTATGCAAACCATCCAGAATCAGCAGCCCCACCAAGTATCCATCCTGCATTGAGTAATAACCCACCTGAAAGATATATCCAGTAACTCAGTGCATTTAAACGAGGAAATGCTACGTCACGAGCTCCAATCTGTAAAGGCACAATTAGATTGAAGAATGTAACAGCTAACGGCATAATTGCTAAAAATATCATAGTCAGAGCATGCATTGTAAATAACTGATTATAAATATCAGGTGAAACTATCTCATTGCCTGCGAATGCAAGCTGGCTTCTGATAACAATCGCTTCAAGTCCACCCAAGAGAAAGAAAAATATAGCCGTGAAGCCATACATTATACCTATCCTCTTATGGTCAACAGTAGTAATCCACCCCCAAACACCTGTTGTGTAAGAAGTAGGTCTCTCCAAAAATTTTGGCAGAGATCCTGAATTAGCTGCCATCAATGTACCTCCGTTATTTTATATTTCAGTTGTTTTTTAACTTTTATCTTAATGTTTGTAAATATGCAACCAAAGCCTGGACATCACCTTGTTCAAAATTAAGAGTTGGCATGTAAACTCCTGGTTTCATATTTTTTGGATCGGTTATCCAAGAAGTCAAATTTTCTTCAGTGTTATCAAACATCCCAGAAGCTATGGTTGTTCTGCTAGCAACATGAGTTAATACTGGACCTGCATTACCTCTAATCTTCATACCAGCAACAGTATGACAGGCTGCACACATTTGATTATCCACTTGTTGGCCTCTTATAACACCGCTAAATTTTTTATTAGCGAATATATATGCACCTTTGGCTGCCAGACCAGAACAATTTGCATCAGCAGAGGCACATTCAATAAGAGTAGCATTTGCAGATTTCTGTTCATTTGCAACCCATTCATCAAACCCAGCTTGATCATGTGCATACACTTTAAATTTCATATTTGCGTGAGATGTTCCACAATATTCTGCACATTGTGCATAATATTCACCAGGCTCATCCGCTATGAACCACATTGAATTATTATTATTTGGAACTAAGTCCATTTTTCCGGCTAATTTTGGAATCCAAAAGCTATGAATGACATTTTCGGATTTTAAGGAAACATTTATGACTGTATCTGTAGGTATATGAAGTTCATTAGCTGTAGAAATATTTATATTTTCATCTGTATAATCAAATCCCCACCACCATTGATAACCTTCGGCAGTGATTTCAATTTTGGGCATGTTAGTAGGAATTTCATCATGTTCAAAAATCATACTAACTGTTGGAATAGCTACAGCTGCCAAAACGAAAATAGGTGCTATTGTCCAGGCAATTTCAAGTTTATCATGACCATGGACTTGTTTTGGGAGTTCATTTTCCGACTTACGTCTATATCTTATAATTGTATAAACTAAACCTGTCTGAACTATAATAAAAACTGCAGCCATCGCCCAGAAAAGAATTTCAAACAAATATCCTTGATCTCGGGCAATTGGGCCCTTTGGATCAAAGGTTGATTGTAGGTGTTCTGGTGTACAAGCTAAAGAGAGCCCAAACAACATAGTTGCGAAAACAATCTTCAAAATTCTAGTGTGTTTCAAATTACCACCATTCAAGCTTATATATCTATCAGCTTATTTTATCACAATCTGTGATAAATTTCACAGCGAAATATATCAAAGAGCGCAAGAGCAGTCAATACAAACTGTAATCAATTATATATTGAATTAAAATATGATTGAAAAAAAAGACGTTGTAGTAAGTTAATACCTGTTCTACAATATAATAAATGACTAATGAAAAATATAACACAACTCTATTTGATCTCTCGAGTGTAGGTAATGGTTTTAAAACAATTCTGTTCCTTACCTTATGCTTACTTTTCGCTCTTATTACACTGGGCGGTATAGTTAGGGTTACTGATTCTGGTCTAGGATGTCCCGATTGGCCACTTTGTTATGGACAATTCATTCCGCCTCTTCAAGACGTAACTTATGCCGGTGAAATTATTGAAGTACATAAAATCTGGATTGAATGGTCTCATAGAACATTAGCTGCTATAACTGGATTCCCCATATTGTTAGTGACAATACTAGCTTGGTGGAAATATCGTAAATTTTCACTAATAACAGTACCTGCTACAATCGCCCTAATACTTTTAATCTTTCAAGTTGTACTAGGAGCGATTACAGTTCTAAGAGAATTACCACCAGAAATAGTTACAACTCATCTTAGTACTGCACAATTTATATTTGCTACCCTGCTCTTTATGTATGTTATTTTGACTAACAAAATTCAACCTATGAAAGACAAATTAATAATTGATAAAATTCCAAACCTTTTACGATGGTCCATAATTGGCGCTGCAAGTTCGTTTATAATTCTTATATCTGGATCATATGTTGTTGGTGCAGGTGCAGGCACTAGTTGTCCCAATTGGCCACTATGTGATAATACACTTTTACCTCAACTTAATATCCAATGGCTACATATGTTTCACAGAGTCGTCGTTATTATAGGAACAATAACTATAGCGGTTCCTGTTATCTATGCTTATAAAATCAATGTTCCTAAAATTACTTTTCCCGGATTACTGGTGGGCACTTTTTTAATTTCACAAATATTCATAGGTGCGCTAAATCCAGCTTCAGGATTTCATCCTGTATTCAGAGTTCTTCATTTGTCATTAGCATCTGCATTATGGCTTGCCTCTATGTATCTTCTAACCATTACCTGGATGTATCAAAAACAAACAAACTTAAAATCTGAATTCAATTTAATACAACTACTATCTGATTATTTTGAATTATCTAAACCTTTGATCATTTTATTATTACTACTTTCTGCTCTAACTGGAATGATTATTGCTGAGCAAGGTTTACCACAAATACATCTTATAGCTACTGTATTAGTTGCAGGTGCTTTGGCATCAGCGGGGGCTAATGCAATAAATAATTTCATGGATAGAGACATAGATACCGTCATGTCTCGAACTAAATCCAGACCTGTTGCTGGCAGTAGAGTTAGCCCTACCAATGCATTAATATTTGGTATCGTATTAAATATAATATCTTTTGTAGCTTTTTGGACAATTGTTAATTTGCTGAGTGCACTACTAACATTGGGAGCCACTTTGTTTTATGTATTTATCTACACCTTATGGTTAAAAAGAACATCGACTCAAAATATCGTTATTGGTGGAGCAGCAGGCGCGCTCCCCCCTATCATTGGATGGGCTGCAGTCCAAGGAAGTATTGGATTGCCGTCCTTGTACCTTTTTGCCATAATCTTCTTTTGGACACCACCTCATTTTTGGGCTCTCTCAATACTTTTAGAGAAAGATTATGCTAATGCTAACATCCCTATGTTAAATGTCGTAATGGGTATAAAAGAAACTCGTAAATTTATAATGATGCATTCAATAATATTGGTAGCATTAACAATACTTTTTTACACTGTTCCTCAATTGGGTTTGTTTTATCTTGTTTCTGCAATAACTTTAGATATATATTTTTTGTATCTGGGAATAAAACTATGGCAAAATCAAGATCATTCATCGGCAAGAAAATTATATTTATACTCCCTGTTATACCTAATGCTTTTATTGATCGCTGTTATGATAAGTAGTGGATTCGGTATTTGATAAATATACAAAAAATATACAAACCTTTTTCCTACAGCTTTACTTTATTAGTAGTATTTTTATTTTGGACTATTTTGCTAGCTAACTGCACACCTAATGAATTTAAGGGTACAACCATTACCAATGGACAAGAAATTCCCTCATTTCAACTTACAGACCAATACAATAATTCTGTAATCACTGATGATTTAGATGGTAAAATTATTGTTTTAACTTTTTTATATTCAGAATGTAAAGAAGAATGTAAAATCATTGTTCCAATAATTTCAAAAATACAATCTGAAATTTTGAACCAATATCCAAACATTGCCAAAGATATAACATTCCTTTCCATTTCAGTGGATCCAAACAATGATATCCCAGAAAATACATATAAATATATGAGATTAAATAACGAGAATCCTTACTGGCAATCAAATGAAGTTCAAGCCAACTGGATTTTTCTAAGTGGCGAACTTGAAAAACTTGAAGATATTTGGAGTCATTATGGTATAGCAACAGATGCAGCAATTATGGATCAAGGCAATGTTATTGAAGTAATTTCGCAAAAAACTATGCAAGATTTATATAAGAAAGAAAGCTTTCCATCTTATAAAATAGATCATTCTTTGCCAATTTATATCATAGATAAATCAGGCGTTACACGATCTGTTTATAATGATTTAAAAATAGATACTGAAGATATAATCCATGATATACTTCTCATTGCGAATTAAAAATTACAGGGGGCAATTATGAATGGTACTGAAGCGATAGCAAGAATATTAAAAAAAGAAGGAATTGAATGGATATCCTGTTTTCCCTCAAATCCTGTTATTGAGGCAGCTGCTAAAGAAGGTATTCGACCCATAGCTTTTAGACATGAACGTGGGGGCATGATGGCAGCAGATGGGTTCAGTCGCATGAGTGATAGAAATCAATTTGGAGTTTTTGCGATGCAAAACCAAGCTGGTGCTGAAAACTCTATGGGTGGAGTTAGTCAGGCTTTCGCGGACAATATTCCTGTTTTGGTATTACCAGGTGCCCCAGCTTTACACAGAATTAATATAAGACCAGAGTTCTCTGCTGTAGATACATTTAGAAATGTTTTAAAATACGGTGAGTTAGTTAATAAAGCAGATCAAATACCTGATGTCATGAGAAGAGCATTCCATCACCTTAGAAACGGACGACCTGGCCCTGTCATGATTGAACTTCCTAGTGATGTAGGCGCAAGTGAAATAAATATCGATATAGATTCGTATCATTCACCTACAAAAAGTACTCAATTACCTTCAATATCTAGTATTAAGGATACAGTTTCAGCATTACTAAAAGCAAAAAATCCCATAATTTGGTCAGGTATGGGTGTTTTATTTTCTCAATCTACTGAAGAACTCAAGGAATTAGCAGAATTACTTAGTCTACCAGTATATACCAGTATGCCTGGTAAATCAGGATTTGATGAAACTCACCCACTATCATTGGGAGCAGGCTCTGGAGCCACTACTGCTGCTGCAATTAAATGGTTAAACGAATCAGATTTAATTCTTGCTTTAGGTACTAGTTTAACTAGAACACCTTATGCCAGAACTATACCTGAAGGTAAAACTATAATTCATAACGTTGTAAGTGTTGAAGATATTAATAAAGATTATAACGTTGAAATTTCTCTTCCAGGAGATACTAAAGAGACTATAAAATTAATAATAGAGGAAATAAAAGCCCAAGTTGGTGAAAAGGGTAAACAAAGACCTGAAGTAATTAAAGAAATTCAAAGCGTAAGATCAAAATGGTTGGAACAATGGTTGCCAATATTAACAGATGATCAAGGACCAATTAATCCATATAGATTAATATGGGAATTAGACCAAACTGTTGATAAAACCAAAAGTGTAGTAACCCATGATGCTGGAGCACCAAGAGATATGATGGTGCCGTTTTATAATGCAACAACTCCCCATGGTTATGTAGGTTGGGGTAAAACTACTCATCTTGGGTTTGGTATTCCATTAATGATTGGTGTTAAAAAAGCCTTCCCAGAAAAATTTTGTGTCAATTTTATGGGTGATGGTGCCTTTGGAATGTCTGGTTTAGATATTGAAACATCAGTACGATCAAATTTGCCTATTACTACGATCTTATTAAATAATGGTGGAATGGCAACCTATCCTGGAGGTTTTCCTACTGCGCGAGAAGTTTATGGTGTTTCACATATGTTTGGAGAATATTGGAAAATAGCCGAAGGAATGGGCGCTACTGGTATTAAAATAACCAAGCCATCAGAAATTAAGCCAGCATTACTTCAGGCACAAAAGCTTAATAGCGAAGGAAAAACTGTTCTCATAGACGCACATACAAAATTTGCTGATCAAAGATCCAATTAAAATTAAGAACCATTAAATATAGGGTCTCGTTTATCAATAAATGCTTTAAATCCTTCTTTACAATCAGCAGTTCTTGACATGGTTGCTATACCTAAATGCTCTAAAGCCATCTGAGATTCTAAAGATTGTTCAAAAGTAGAAACTAATAATTTCTTTGCCATACCTATAGCTGAAGTGGCACCTTTAGCTATAGATTCAACAAACTTTTGGCCCTCTTCAATCAATGAATCTTCAGGTACAACTCGGCTTACTAACCCCCAGTCCAAAGCTTCATCAGCACTCAAAACACGATTTGTAATCATAAGGTCCATCATTTTTCTTATCCCTATGATTCTAGGAAGAAAGTAACTGGAAGAACCATCAGGAGAAAATCCAATTCTAGAATATGCTAACGTAAACTTCGCAGAATCAGAGGATACAACAAAGTCCGATGCCCCAACTAAACTTAGGCCTGCACCTGCAGCAAATCCTTGCACTATAGAAATTACTGGAGCCTTACATCTTGCAAAATTAGCTATTGCTACGTGTAAATTTGTAGCCATAGTTTCTAGGTATTTTTCAAGATTATTGCCTTCTTCATTGAACGCTTTAACATTTCCCCCACCACAAAATATTTTCCCCTGTCCACTTATTTTGATTGCTCTTAATTTAAAATTAGTTAGGCATATTTCAGATACTTGAGCCATTTCTTGTGCCATCTCTGATGTCATGGCATTTGCACTGTCTGGAGTTGCAAATTCCATATATGCAATTTGATCTTTTATATCAAAATTTATAGTTTTATAAGAACTCATATATACCTCTTTTTTATTCTATTTCTGATAACCATTTACTTATTTCATCTCCAATTTCGATTGGTGAATCTTCCTGAATAAAATGCAAACCTTTCACTGTAACTTCTTTTTGATTAGGCCATTGTCGACAAAATTCTCTCTGTGGTCCTGTGAGAATAGAACCAGGATCAGCATTGATAAATAATTTTGGAAAATTACTTTTCATCATGAACTCAGCATAATTACTAATTATTTCAACCATATGTAGAGGTTCCCCAGAAATTGGAATTTCTCTTGGCCACACTAAAGTTGGTAGTCTAGTTTCTGCAATTGAATACGGAGATCTGTAAATTTCCATTGCGGCATCAGAAACACCATTTATAGCACTATTTGGTAGTATTCTCTCAACAAAAATATTTTTTTCAAATATCAATTCCTCACCAGCATCTGATCGAAGAAGATTAAATATATTTCTAGCATTCTCTGGCCATTCTTCCCAAGTTATTGGCCTAACTAAAGCCTCCATATAAACAATACCTTTTATTCTTTCAGGATTGTTATAGGCCCAATAAAAACCTAGAGCAGAACCCCAATCATGAATTACTAAGGTAATTTTCCCATCGGGTACCATCTTTTCAATAAATTCTGATAAATAGTTATAATGTTCTAAAAAAGTATATCCACAATTATCCGGCTTACCAGAATTACCCATTCCGATTAAATCTGGGGCTATACAACGTGAAGTTTTGTCCATTGATGGAATTATGTTTCGCCACAAAAATGATGATGTTGGATTACCATGTATAAATATAATAACATCACCGTTTCCGCTATCGATATAAGACATAAATGAACGATTTATGTCTATTTTTTTTCTTTCATAATTATCAATTGAACTAATTTCCATAGCTTACATACTCCGAATTTTTTTAATTAATACTTGAGCCATGCCATAATCTCTAACACCTCCATTTTCTATCGGTGGTACTAGGTAAATATTATTAAAACCTAAGCTTAATAATTCCTGAACAAACTTCAAAGCAATTTCCACCGAAGAAACATTAGATTTCATTTCATTTTTTACATCTTCTGGAATAAATCCCCAATTTTTTCCATTCTTAGAAAGCATTTGTACTCCATAAAAAATTGGCTTCTCAAATGTATCACCATATTGTGAATAATAGGCTTTATGAAAATCTAAAATTAAACTTGTGTCATAACAAGGTTGCGAAATGAAAAAGTCTGTACCGTTAGTAATTTTTTTTCTAACTAATTTTATTTCATTAATTTGTGGTACTTTTGAAAAATCTATGGCACTACCAACAGTAAAAGTTGTTATAGACTCTAATTTGCCCTGTTGAAAGTCGATACCACTGTTTAAATCAACAATATCAGAAATTAAAGATGTAGTTGTATAATCATTGACAGTTTTTACTGATTGTTTTTGTTTTGTAAAATCATCTCCATTGACAATAAATACATTATGTAAATTTAACATTTGTGCACCGAGTAAATTACTTTGAATAGCAAGTTTATTCATATCACGGCAATTCAGTGTAAAAATCACATTTTGATTTTCTTCATAGCTTAATTTATATGCAAAAGGAATAGGTGCTGATCTAACAGAGCCCCCAGGACTATCAATAATTAACAAAAAATCTGAATTAATATTTATAATTGATTCATAGCCTAGGTTATTTATACCTTTGGGAGGAGAAATATCTGTTATAAATACATTACCAAATTTTTTTTCTATTTCTTCTATTTCTTGAATAAATCCCATATCATGTGACCAAAAGGAAATTAAATCGTTTAAATTATTTTTGTAATTATAATAACTGGATAATAAAAATGAGTACAATATATTTTGTTGGTACGCCTATAGGTAACTTGAGTGATATTACTATACGGGCTATCGAAGTTTTAAGTAAAGTAGACTTGATATTAGCAGAAGATACAAGAAATACCAAAAAATTATTAAATAAATACGAAATTAACACAAAACTATTAAGCTATCATGAACATAATAAAACAAAACGTCTCCCTCAAATATTAGAAGCATTGAATAATGGAGACATAGCGCTTGTTTCAGATGCGGGAACACCAAGTATACATGATCCTGGGACTCTACTTGCAAATGAAATTTTAGAGACTGATCATAATATTGTACCTATACCAGGTCCATCTTCAATAACGACCGCTCTTTCAGTTTCAGGATTGGATTCGGAATATTTTACATTTTTTGGTTTTTTACCTCATCAAAAAACCAAACGAGAAAAAATAATTTCCAAGATATCTTCCATTGAAAATACTTCAGTTTTTTTTGAAACCCCACATAGATTAGAGTCAACTTTAACTTTACTTCAAAGATTATTAAATCCCCAAAGAAAAATTGTTATATGTAGGGAACTCACAAAAATATATGAGGAAATTGTAAAAACTACAATATCTCAAGTAAAATCAAAATTCCCAAATCCAAAAGGTGAGTTTACAATAGTAATTGAAGGAAAGTCAGATTTCTCAGAAAGTAAATTATCTGAGGAAAAAATATTTAATGAAATTTATGAAGATCTTAAATTACTAAAAAAAGCTGGTTCAGGTCCAAAAGAAGGTATTCAATGGATTATGAGGCATTATCCCCATATAAGTAAAAAAGAAATTTATGATATTTGGATTACAATTTGATAATTGCAAAAAAATATTTGATTTGTAGCAAAAAATTAGTTTAAAATAGTAATCTAATCCACAACCATAAAGAGGGTACATTTGTCAGAAAATATCTTGGTCGCAACTGCTTGGCCATATACAAATAATTATCTTCATTTAGGCCATATAGCAGGTTGCTATTTGCCTGCTGATATTTTTGCACGTTATCAAAGAGCTCGGGGGAACAAAGTTATAATGGTATCTGGAAGTGACCAACACGGCACTCCAGTAACAATTGCAGCTGAAGCAGAAGGTGTACAACCAATAGACATTGTTAATAAGTATAGAAAAAATCACCTAGAAGTTTGGGAAAGTCTTGGTATATCCTATGACTTATTTACTACTACTGGAACTGATAACCACATCGATACAGTTCAAGATATATTTACAAAACTATATAATAAAGGATTAATTTATAAGAAAAATATGACTTTATTATATTCCGAGATTGATAATAGATTTCTTGCTGACCGTTATGTAGAAGGAACTTGTCCAGATTGTAAATTTGAAAGAGCTCGAGGAGACCAATGTGATCAATGTGGTAAACCAATGGATGCCCTTGAACTAATCAATCCTATTAGTAAATTAAGTGGTGATACACCAATACCTAAAGAATCTGAACATTTCTTCTTAAAATTAAGTGCTTTAGAAAAACCTTTGTTAGATTGGATAAAGAAGAACGATTATTGGAAACCAAATGTGAAAAATTTTAGTTTGAAATATCTCACAGAAGGATTAAAAGATAGAGCAATAACACGTGATATTGAATGGGGTATACCAATTCCGTTAGAAGGATATGAAACTAAAAGAATTTATGTGTGGTTCGAAGCAGTAATTGGATATTTATCTGCCTCAAAAGAATGGGCACAACTTCAAAACAAACCTGATGAATGGCAAAAGTTTTGGTTTAATAAAAATGCACGAAGTTATTACTTTTTAGGAAAAGACAATATACCTTTTCATACGATAATTTGGCCTGGAATATTACTTGGATACGAAAACCACAACTTACCTTATGATGTGCCTGCTAATGAATATATGAATCTCTCTGGAGGTAAATTTTCGAAAAGTGAAAATCGAGCTGTGTGGACACATGAATTTTTAGAAAAATTCTCTGCTGATGCCTTAAGATATTATATTGTGTCGAATATGCCCGAAAATAGTGACTCTGATTTTACTTGGGAAGAGTTTTTGAGAAGAAACAATGATGAATTAGTAGCTACTCTAGGAAATCTAATACACAGGATACTTACCTTTACTTTTAGAAATTTTGATAGCAAAATTCCAGAATCAAAACAATTACAACCTAATGATGAAAAATTAATATCAGAGATTTTTTCCACAAAAGAAAAGGTTGAATCCAATCTGGATATTTGCAAATTTCGAGAATCGATGAGAAATATAATGAACCTTGCTCAAAATACCAATAGATATTTAGATTCAGAATCTCCATGGCATTCTATTAAGACAGATAAAGATCGAGCTGGAACAAACATGTGGGTTTCATTATATGCAATTAGTGCTATAAAAACATTTATATACCCATTTATGCCAAATGCTTCTCTTCAATTAGGAAACTATCTAGGAATCAGTACTGATACAGATAAACCTACTTGGGAGGTTCTAAAACCCAAATCTGGAACTACTCTCGAACCTCCTCTTCCTTTATTTAAAAAACTCGAAATAGATATAGAAAACCCATTAGCAAATGAATAGTATAGAAAAAGTCGATATTATAAATATTTATAAACCAATACAAAAATCGTTAAATATCGTAGACGAAAATCTGGCTAACTTACCTGTAAATCAACACCCTACCCTTGCAAAACCTTTGCAACATATTTCAAATTCAAATGGTAAGAGGATGAGGGCTGCAATTACCTTACTTTCCGCACAAACAGAGAAACCTACAACAATTGAATCAATATCTATGGCTGTAGCTATAGAATTATTTCACCTAGCTTCTTTAATTCATGACGATGCAATTGATAAATCAGCTATACGAAGAGGAGAAGAAACAATAAGTAATCTTTATGGTACAGATATGGCAATATTAATAGGTGACTTAGTATTCGCGAATTCTGCATCGACTGTTTGCGATACAGGAAATATCCTCGCTATACAAAGATTTTCTGAAACAACAATGGAAGTTTCTACAGGACAAATCTTAGAAACTTCACAAAAGTTTAATACTAAACAAAATATTGAAGGATACTTAGAAAGAATATATAAAAAAACTGCTTCAGTTTTTGAAACTTCTGCTGAAACAGGAGGAATCATTTCTGGCGCGACAAAAGAAAAAATAGCTCTGTTAAAATCGTATGGTTATAATTTGGGAATGGCGTTTCAAATCATCGATGATATTTTGGACTTTGAAGGTGATCCAAATGAATTTGGTAAACCTGTAGGTCAAGATTTAGATCAAGGTTTACTTACTCTACCATCACTACTTTATTTAGAAAAATTCCCTAATGAAACAAATATCTCTACTTTATTTTCAGAAGGTGATTCTCAAAAATACAAACCCAAAATAGTCGAAAGTATTTTGAATTCTGAAATTATTGAAGAATGTTATATCAAAGCACAGAATTATTGTAATACTAGTAAAGAGATGTTAGAAAAATTGCCAAATTCTGAGGAAAAAACATCGCTTAGTTTATTACTTGATTATGTTATCGAAAGAAGACAATAATAATAGCCTAACTAAGTATTCTAAAGCCATCTTTAATAACTACATCTATTGCTAATTTATGAACATTTGTGTGATCAATATTTTGTAAATTCTGGTTTAATATAACAATATTTGCTTTATCTCCTACAGAAGGTTTTTCGAAGATAATTTCCTCAGTACTAACATTATTTACCCCTTTGGTGATCAACCACATGGATTCTATAATGCTAATCGCCTGATTACCGTTATATATGTTGCCTAATTGATCTTTTCTATTAACCATAGATTGAATATTTATCAGAGGATCCAAATTTCCATAGGGAGCATCAGAACCTATAGCTAAATTAAATCCACTATCTAATAAGGTTCGATAGTTGAAAGTATAAGGTTGAAGAATTTTAGGTATTCTTTGAGAATACCTAAACCCGTTTTGATAAATAAATGAAGGATTAACTACTAAGTTAACACCCAGTTTTTTTGCTTTTGTGATAATCTTTGGAGTTGCTTCAGTAAAATGTTCTATTCTATCTCTAAACGGGTGATTATTTTTTGAATAAACCATTTCTAAAGCATCCAGTGTAATATTAATCTCGTCTTGAGTAACTGCATGAATCGCTACAGGAAATCCATGTTTATGTGATTTGCTAATTTGATTTGAAAGTTGATTTAAGTTTGGATATATACTCCCAGAAATTGAACTAACTATTATCTTTGTATGTCCTAACATCATATCTTTATCCTTATAACCAAAATATAAACCTCTATTAATAAATTCATCTAAATGATCGATACCAGGCAATAAAGTAATAGAAGGGGAAAATTGCAAACTGCTACTATGTTCGAGACAAATATTCCATTTTTCTAGATCATTATTAATCGAAGCGTCATGAATATAAAATATTCCCATATGGATAAGTTGTTCTAAGGTATTTGAAATATTAATTTCTGTCCGTTTTTCTTGATTCTTGTCTCTCAACAAGAATGAAATTTGTTCATTCATATCAAAAAACCATCCTGTAAGATTTCCATTAACGTCACGGTCAATTAATCCCCTTTGATAATCTTCTGAAGAAGTACTAATACTTAATTTTTTCATTGCCAAACTATTCATAAAGCACGCATGCCCAGATCTGTGATTAATTTTTATTGGATTATTTTTGGAAATCTTATCTAAGATATCTAATGATAATTGGTTATCTAAATCCATCTCATCAAAACCATCACATAATATCCAAGTATCTTCAGGAGAATTTTCTATACTATTTGAAATGACGTTTAGAAGTTGATTAATGTTTTTTATTTTTGGATATGAAACATCTAATTGATTTAGACTTGAAGAATACGAAAATAAATGTAAATGTGCATCAGCAAAACCTGTAAGAAGTGTTTTACCTTCACAATCTACAATCTGCGTATTTTGCGTATTAATCACGTCAATATTATCGAAATCTACAGAATGTATTATTCCATTTTTAATATGAATATTTGTTTGTGAAAGATCAAATCTATTTTTTAAAATAGTTGCATTAAATAAAAATAAATCGTCCATTTTCTCCAATAAACCTAAAAGAAGTAAAAATTAAGCTTTATTTAAACTAGGTATTTAAATACGGTATGGATATAGTTTACATAATAAAACAAAGGTTGGAAAATTTATCAAAATAGATAGGAGTTTAATATGTATACAATAAAAGTATTGACTCATGGAATGAATGTTGGATCTAATCAAGCACGATTAGGGCTATCCTCAGTGATACTACTTCAAGGAGAACAAAATATATTGGTAGATGTAGGTCACTTTGGTAGAAGAATATTACTTGTTGAGTCATTAGAAAAAGAAGGATTAAAACCAGAAGATATTTCCAGTATAATACTAACTCATTCTCACTGGGATCATTGTCAAAATGTTGATTTATTTCCTAACGCAAAACTTTATGTCCATCAAAAAGAAATTGAATATGCGGATAACCCAAGAAATAATGATTGGGCAACACCAAAATATTTTAATAAAACAATTGAAAATCATAATGTATCAATTATTACACAAGAAACTGAAATAGAGCCAGGAATACAAATAATTGAAACACCTGGCCATACCCGCGGCCACATTAGTGTAGTTGTATCTACAAATGATGGAAATACTGTTATAGCTGGAGATTCATTAACTGATGCCTTTTCGTTACAAAGAGGCACTCCTGGGTTAATATTTTGGAGTAAAAAAGAAGCGAGTGAAAGCGTTGAAAAAATACGAAAAATTGCATCTGTGGTATATCCTGGACATGACAGACCTTTCACTATAAAACCAAATGGGGAAATAGAATATAAAGAAGGACCAACATCAGTTACTTTTACTGGTGGATTTGAAAATTCAGAAAGTGGTTTTAGTGCCACATTAAATCTTGAAAAAACTCGTGTACCGTGGGTACATGAAGAGGCATAACTATATTCGAAGGAGGTTTACAGTGTTAGAAGATATCAAAGGCAAAGTTGCATGGATTACTGGTGCAGGAAGTGGGATTGGAGAATCTGCAGCAATAAAATTAGTCGAAGCTGGTTGTAAAGTTGCTCTTTCAGGCAGACGTGTTTCTGTACTTGAAGAAGTAGCTTCAAAGATTAACTCTAATAACGTATCTATTCATCAATTGGATGTATCTGATAATGAATCAGTTGTGCAGACTGCAAATGAAATAATTAAACAATACGGTCAAATTGATATTGGAGTATTTAGTGCTGGTATCAATGTTACAAAAAGAAATTGGCATAATGTATCTATAGATGATTGGAATAGTGTGATAAATATTGACCTAAATGGTGCATTTTATTGTTGTCAATCAATTTTACCAACAATGAGAAAACAAGGGAGTGGTTTAATAATTAATATTTCATCTATGGCAGGCAAACGTGCAGGTGCCTTAACTGGACCTGCTTATGTTTCAGCCAAACATGCCTTAAATGCAATGACAGAAAGTTTGATAATTGAAGAAAGAAATAATGGAATTAGAGCAACAGCTATTTGTCCAGGAGAAGTGGCCACCCCTATTCTAGATAAAAGACCAATTCCTGTTAGTGACGAAGATAAAGCAAGAATACTTCAATCTGACGACCTTGGTGAATTAATTTTATATGTTGCAAAACAACCAGCGCATGTCACTCTTAATGAAATTTTGATCAATCCAACCTATAATAGGTTTGAAAATTAGCTTTTTATAGATATAGGCTCAGATAGTTTTGTATGTTGTTCATCTGCATGATACGAACTTCTAACCAATGGTCCTGACTCTACATGGCCTAAACCTAAACTTTGCCCAAGCTCTTTAATTTCTATAAATTCTTGTGGGGTATAGAATTTTTTTAGTGGAGCATACATTTCCCCAGGTCGTAAATACTGACCGACTGTTAATATATCGCAACCAACATCAACAAGATCTTGCATAGTTGACTTAATTTGAGAAAGATTTTCGCCCAAGCCAACCATCATACCAGATTTTGTTATCATGTTTGGATCAATTTCTTTTACCCTCTTCAATAATTCAATTGAGTAGTCATAATCACCCTTCGGACGAACTGTTTTGAATACGTCTCTAACAGTTTCGATATTATGATTTAAAACTTCTGGTTTTATCTCAATTATTTTTTCTAAAGCATCAAATGAAAAGTCAGGGATTAATAATTCAACTTTACAATTAGGACGCAATTTTCTTATTTCTGTTACACATTCAACAAAAACAGATGCACCACCATCTGGTAAATCATCTCTGTTAACAGAGGTAATAACACAATAATTCAAACCTAGGGTATCTACAGATTTTGCAAGTTTGAATGGCTCCATGACATCTAATGCTGTAGGTCTTCCAGTTTTTACTGCACAATATCTACAGGCTCTAGTACAAATATCTCCTAAGATCATAAAAGTTGCAGTTTTTCTTTCCCAACAATCACCAATATTGGGGCATCTAGCTTCCTGACAAACAGTATGCAAGTCGTTTTCTTTAAGTAAATTCTGTAAATGTATATAATTTTCGCCACCAGGAGCTTTAACTTTAAACCATTCTGGTAAACGGGGGCGAGTTTTAAGTTCAACCCTTGTTGTCTTGCCTGCTATTCGATTATTATTATTTCGACGTTCCATATATTACACCTTATAAATATTATAACTGAGCTGCAGATAATTTAAAACAATAAATACTTATGCGTAAAAAATATAAAATTCAACGAATACAAGATGATGAAGAAAAACTACAATTAACAATTACTTCAACTAGTAAGTATGGAGAAGGAGTATTTCTTGAAAATGATTTACCTTTATTTATTGGAGGTGCTATTGAAGGTGAAGAAGTAATCGTACAAAAAACGACCCGAGCCCAAAATTATGAAACTGGTAATGTTATAGATGTAATAAAGCCTTCACCTAAACGAGTGACACCTTTTTGTAAATATTATGGTTCTTGTACAGGTTGCCAATTACAGCATATACAATATGAAGAACAACTTGTTATGAAAAAAACAAGGGTCAAAGAAGCATTAAACAAAATTAGTAAATTATCCAATGTAGAGATCAAAAACACCCTACCTGCTCCTGAAATTACTCATTATAGAAATCATGCACGTTTTACTGTCAGATATGGAGGTAAATTAGGATTTGTTAATAAAAACACTCGTGAATTCATACAAATTGATGAATGTAAGATAATGAACAAAGGAATAAATGAAAAAATAAATCAATTACAGGGTAAATGTGAAGAAACTTCACAACTGTCTATAAGGCACTCTAATATAACTAGCTCTTTTCTTATACAACCCACTTTAAAATCCAATCAGATCACTGTAGAAACAGGACAATCACACTATCTTGAAACAGTCGATCAAATACCTTTTAAAGTTGCATCACCTTCTTTTTTCCAAGTTAATACTGCACAGATTCCAACTATGGGAGAAATAATAAAGAATCACTTAGATTTTCAAGGTAGTGAAATAATTATTGATGCATACGCTGGCGTTGGTACTTTTGCTGGAATATTAAGTCCATATGTTAAAAAAATATTTGCAATTGAAGAATCTCCTTCAGCTATTCAAGATGGAAAAGACAGCTTGATTAAACAAAAAAATATAGAATTCATACAAGGTAAAACTGAATCAGTTTTAGGAAATATTACTGAAAACATTGACGCTATAATCGTTGATCCTCCCAGAAAAGGATGTGATATCCAATCTATAAAATCTATATTAACAATGAAACCTAAAAATATAATTTATATTTCATGTGATCCAGATACATTGGCTAGGGATCTACAGTTACTCTTAAATGGAATGTATAAAATTGATCTTATTCAACCATTAGATATGTTTCCTCATACTCATCATGTAGAAACTATAGTGATTCTCACAAAGCAAATATATTCAGATATAATTTTGGCCTCATCTTCACCAAGACGAAAAAAAATACTCGAACTTGCGAACATCAAGTTTAACATCAAAGAACCAATAAATCCTGAATATTCATCGCTAACTAATCCAGAAAAATATGTCGAAGATATATCCATGTCTAAAGCAAAAGAAATAGCAATAACTGAAGATTCTGGGATAATTATTGGATCAGATACTATTGTTTATTCAGATAATGAAATTCTCGAAAAGCCAAAAACAATTGAACATATGAGATCCATGTTAAAATCCTTATCTGCAAATAATCATAAAGTTACCACTGGGATAAGCATTATTGATTTGGACAACAACATTGAAATATCAAAATCATTATCAACTATTGTTGCTATGAAAACGATTACGAACGAATTACTTGAAAAATATATAGAGTCTGGTCGAGGTTTTGATAAAGCAGGCGCATATTCTATACAAGATACAGAATATAATTTTGTTGAAACTATACACGGCTGTTATTTAAATGTAGTTGGACTACCACTATGCCTATTAGATGAATTATTTGTACAATTAGGATATAGTCTATATTTATCAAATAGAGATAATACACATGAGTTATGCAACTCAAGTAAATACCAAAGGATTGGAAATATATGAATATAATAGGAATTGGATTTACTGAGTTAATCTTCATACTTTTAATTGCACTCGTTTTTTTAGGACCTGGCAAAATGGTTGAAATTGCACAAAAAATTGGAGGTATGCTTAGACAGTTCCAAAATACTGCAAATGAGTTGCCTAAAATGCTAGCTTTAGAAGACCTTGAAGAACCTGATAAGAATGAAAAATCAAAAAATAGCCAAGAATAACTATGGAAAATAATCAGGAAGAAATTGCTTTAAAAAGCCATTTAACAGAATTGCGAAATCGTTTCATAGTTTCAACTATTTCTATATTTGGTGCTACAATTGTGATGTTTTTTTTTCATCGTGACATTCTGACCATATTATCTGAACCAATCCGTACATTAGAAAGAGTCAATCAAGATGGAACTTCCCTACAAAGCATAGAATTGGTATATACCAATGCAACAGAAATGTTAGGAATTTCTATGAAAATATCTTTTACTGCAGGATTAATAGTTGCCATGCCTGTAATTATTTATAATGCAGTAATGTTTATTTCTCCAGGTTTGACTCGGCGAGAGAAAAAATATTTATTTATTTCCCTACCTCTTATAACAATAACTTTTATTGCAGGAATATTATTCGGATATTATGTACTACTACCTCCAGCAATACACTTTTTACTAACTTTTAATTCAGATATAGCAAGCCCGATGATCCGTATAGGCCAATACATTAATTTAATGGTCAACTTGCTTTTCTGGTTAGGATTTATCTTTCAAACACCTTTTATAATGTGTCTACTAACAAAAATAAATGTTGCTAATTCTCGTATTTTTGCAAGAGGAAGAAAATATGCTATTGTTCTTGCTTTTATTCTTGCTGCAGCTATAACACCTACATTTGACCCTATCAATCAAATCCTTGTTGCTATACCTATTATAGTTCTATATGAGTTAGGGATTTTTCTCTCATGGGTTATATCCCCGAGATCTAACGAAATTAAAACTGTTTAATAGAATTAAGGTTTAGGCGATTCAGATGATTTCTCTGTTTCAGTAACGTCTTCTTTTTGTGCTACTGTTTCTGGTGATTCTTCTTCATCTTGGCCTCTTTTAAAAGCTTTTATACCTTTACCTAATGCTCCGCCAATCTCAGGCAATTTACCTGCGCCAAAAACAATTAAGATTATAAATAGAATAATTATTAATTCTGTAGGACCTATCCTAGGCAATTTACACACTCCAAATCATTAACTTATTGTTTAACATTATAGTCTTAGCATTTTATTATGTCTATTGACTATAATCACAAGTGATTTATACTATTGTTCTGGTATTCTTACTTTGGGGCTGTAGCTCAGCTGGGAGAGCGCCTGCTTTGCAAGCAGGATGTCAGGGGTTCGAGTCCCCTCAGCTCCACCATTAATATGCGCTTAAGGCTTGATTAATTCTGGCCTGAGCATCTGTTGTTACCCAATCTTTCCAAGAGAAATTGTATCACAAGAATCAAAAATGACTCTTTCGATTTACCAATCTCACTGGGGTGTTATAATTAATACTATTATTAAAAATACAAAACAACGTGAAAAAATTAGAAGCAGAACTTTCTCGTAAATCTGTGTCAAGAAAACACTTTAGAATTCAGTTTGGTGGAGGAGTAATAGGTTTTATCTCATATAGGTTATTTAGTAAATTTTCCAATATTATGAAAAACAATAAAAAAAATAATATTTACCCATTTGTAGTCTTTTACGATGGGTATTGTATTCTCTGCAGCAAATCAATAGATTTTATCATCAAACATGACAAAAAAGAAAAATTATTATTTGCTTCACTACAATCTAAATATGCTTCAGAAACTCTCTCTGAAATGGGCTATGACCCCCAAGATATAGCTAAACTTGATAATGTAATATATCTTACAAACGGTGTTATAAAAATTAAATCTAATGCTGTTATTTCGATATTATCTGACATTAAGGGTATATATAAATTATGTAATATTTTTTATATTATCCCTCAATTTATACGTGATTTTATTTACGATGAAATAGCACTTAGAAGATATAAATGGTTCGGTAAGAGAGAAACTTGTAGAATACCAACAAAAGAAGAAAAACTTAGAATACTTGACTAATTTATATTATGGAAAAATCATAAACAAACATAGTAATAGTAAAAAACTTACAAGCAAAATGTCCGAGAATCAAATCCCGTCAGCTGTACCAAAATTTAACCTCTAAATACACCTATTTCTTTAGTCTATTAAGAACAAACTCCAAATGGAGTTCAAGATATTTAGCCTGAGTTTCAAGTTGCATATCTTGTAATTGCTTGATAGGTATTTTCAAATGCTTTGTCTGTCCAGATTTAAGCATAAATTCTGATATTTCATCTTTAAGTTTTAATGCAGTATGATGTGCGTTATTTAAAATATCTAGAATCCTATTGTATTCTTCAAGTGGATCTATTTCATCGTTCATAAGATTCTCCTAATGATAATAGCAAGATTGTATTTCTATAAAACATACTTTGATATAAGTAAAATAACTATAACGATTTGAAATACTAACCCAAAAACCTTTAAATATGTACGCATGAAAATTCTCCGTGTTAATTGCGATGGATTATATCATAGGATAATAGTCAGAGTAATATATTTTAGATACTTAGTTAGATTTTGGCTTGGCATGGATTGCAAATACTCAAAAGTTCTAATGAATGCGATAATACCGATATATTATTCAAAGATTCAATTTTTTTTATTTCTTTTTGAAGACTTATTTCTGTCATTTCATTCAATTCAAAATCTTCAACTGAACCACACGTCTGACAAAAAACATGATGATGGTGGTTATCCTTTAGATCTGATAATTCTATAACTTTAGTATTATCTGGTGTTTGGAATTCACTAATTAAATTGCTACTTTTTAAAAAATTTATAATTCTATATAGGGATGATAAAGCAAGTTTACCCTCAGACAGCTTGATTACATCCTCAACTCTTAAAGGTCCTTTATGCTGTAACAAAATTTCTAGCAAAAGAATTCGTGGACGAGTAATTGGTATATCATTGTCTATCAACAATTGTCTACATTGTTGGGTTAAATCTGTCTTATCTCTAGTCATTAACCTATTATAACGATTCAATTTCATCATATGCAATAGGTTGACATTAAAAATAAAGAATGTATTATTGAGAATAAGAATCATTCTCAATAATTGGAGGTAAAATCGTGCGTTTTTTTAATTTAATAAAAAAGTTCTCATTAATTTCTATTGCTATATTTATGATAGCTTGTGGAAATGACGATGAAAGCTCAGAAATACAGATTGAAGAAAGCCCAGAAAAGCAGATTAATGTATTAGCTACAACACCTATGCTTGGTGAATATGTTAAGCAGGTTGCTGGAGATAATATTAATGTTGATATTTTGATGCCATATTCGGCAGACCCTCATCATTTTGAACCATCACCACAGGATGTAACAAAAATCGAATCAGCTGACTTGGTATTCTATGTAGGTTTGAAATACGAAACAGCCCCACTATTAAAACTACTTGAAAACTCATCTAATTCAAAACAGGCTTTAATTGAAATCGGTGAAAAAATTAATCCTATAGAGTTTGAAGAAGATGGTCATGACGAACACGAAGGCCATGGTCATGATGAAGATAAAGATGAACATGGTAAAGACGAACACGAAGGCCATGGTCATGATGAAGATAAAGATGAACATGGTAAAGACGAACACGAAGGCCATGGTCATGATGAAGATAAAGATGGACATGAAGGCCACGATCATGGAGTATATGACCCTCATTTCTGGTTTGACCCTACAAGAGTCGCATTAGCAGTTGATGCCATTAAAGCAGAATTAATAAATATTGACCCAGAAAATAAAGATTCTTACGAAACATCAGCTAATAATTATAAAGAGAAACTGACTGATTTAGATGTGGAAACTAAAAATTTAATAGCTACAATCCCATCAGATCAAAGAATATTTATCACTACTCATGAAGCATTGGGTTATTTAGAAGATAGATATGATTTAGAAGTTAAAGCTACAATAATTCCAAGTATTACAACAGAGGATACAGCAACACCAAAACAACTTGTAGAGGTGATTGAAGAAATCAAAGAACATGAAATTAAAGTTTTATTCATGGAATCAGAAAGCCGAACCAAAGCTGCTGAAGTTATTGCACAAGAAACTGGAATTAGTTTGGTTTCAGGATTATGGGTTGAGACGTTACAAGAAGGTCAATCTTATGTTGATTTTATGAAAAGTAATGTCAATATAATTGTGGAAAATTTAAAAGTTTAACCTAGGTAAAAAGAGGAGTCCTTCTCCTCCACTTCCCTTGAAGGACTCCTCTCTTATACATCAATATACAACAAATTACTGGTAGAATTGAATGGCACTAGGATATGAAATAAATCTGCAATCTATCTAATTCTGCTAGTTAATTGTTGTTTTTCCCAAATTTAGGTTACACTCTGATGAGTAAACTCATTTCTTTATAGATGTATGAGAAAAAATTGTGGGAACAAGTTCCCTAATATAATTTATTATATAAAGTTATGAATATGTTAAAAGAAGCTTGTGATCAAATAATTTCAAATGGATGTTGTGTTACCGTGGGTAATGCAATGATTTTAGACGATGTATCTTTCACGATTAAAGAAGGTAGTTTAGTCGGTGTAGTTGGTCCAAATGGTGGTGGAAAAACAACTTTATTTAACGCTATATTAGGACTCACTCCAATTACTCAAGGTTCCCTGACCATAAATGGTATGAATCCAAATAATGTCAAAGGAATCATAGGATATGTCCCACAGAAAGATCAGTTGAATTGGAATTTCCCAATGACAGCTAGACAAGTTGTACAAATGGGAATTACAAAAAATTCATCCTTCAATCCATTCTCAACAAAAATAAATCGAGATTTAATAGAAGAATGTTTAGAGAAAGTATCATTACTCTCTATGATTAATAATCAGGTTGAGGATATGTCTGGCGGAGAAAGGCAAAGAGTTTTTTTAGCAAGAACTTTAGCTCAAGGTGCAGAAATATTACTCCTAGATGAGGTCTTTAGCGGAGTAGATGTTGGATCACAAGAACAATTAATTGAGGTCTTAAGAAATCTAGCAAATCAAGGAAAGACAATTTTAATGTCTACTCACGATTTGAATACAATTAATGAAAGATTTGACGAAGTATTGTGTCTTAATAGGCATTGCTGTGCTTACGGGGATCCAGTCAAAGTTTTGACCCAAGAGGTATTAGCAGAACTCTATGGATCTCATACTTCTATGTTTAGAAACCATACTTTGAGTAATCATGGGCAGAATTATGGGGATTGAATTTCTATATGAACCATTTACATATGATTTTATGTTGCGATCTTTAATCGTTGCCATTGCCGTTGGATTCATGCTACCGCTTTTAGGTGCATATGTAATAAATAGAAATTTAGGATTTATGGGAGACGCCCTAGCCCATTCAGCTTTTCCAGCTATGATTTTGGGGATATTACTAGGCGTAAATATTTTAGTAGCGGCCATTCCAGGAGTTGTAATTATGGCTCTGTTACTTGGATATATTGTAAATAGATCCAAAATTGGTGAAGACACAGCAATCGGAATACTATTCTCAAGTTTATTTGCATTAGGTTTTATTTTATTATCAATATACGATACTATTCCTTTAAATATTGAAGATGTCTTATTTGGTCAAATTTTGGGTGTATCTAATAATGATGTTTTAATAACTTTCGTTTTGTTATTAATTGTTGTAATTACGTCATTGATATTTTATAAACAATTCTTATTTATATCTTTTGACCCAATTGGCGCTCGAGTATCAGGGTTAAGAGTCAATCTATTGGATAATATCTTTTTGATAGTTTTATCTTTGGCTATAATTGGCGCCTTGCAATCTGTAGGTATCATCTTGGTATTAAGTATGCTCATTACGCCTGCTGCAGCTGCAAAATTAATTATGAAAACTTTTGTTGGTTCTATAATAGCTGGAAGTATTTTCGGGATTACGGCATCAGTAATTGGATTGTATTTATCTTACTATTTGGATTTTCCCTCAGGTCCATCTATGGCCTTAACGGCAGCATCAATATTTGTAATTGTGTGGATTCTGAAACAATCATTTAACTATTCTTCTACTAATTATATTATTCCAAAATAAACCTATATTTTAAAAATATCTCGTTTTCGAATCATTAAGCGTATATTTATTGGTTATTAGCTCGTCATACATTACTGGTCATGTTGATATTTACTAACAATTCGGATTAGAATGCGATGCAATTGGAAAAAATAATATTTATTATCTGGGGAATACATGCAAAAAAAAATAGATCATGAAATTGCTCAATATCATTCCAGAACCATTACTTCAAAATCCTTACAAGATAGGGCATCAAATTACTTGCCGGGTGGTAGTACAAGAGATGCTCAATACTTTGACCCATACCCAATATTTGCAGATCACGGAAAAGGACATTATTTATTTGATGTAGACAATAATAAATATCTGGATTTTGTTATTAACGCTACCAGTTTAATTTTAGGCCACTCTCATCCAGAAATAATTACTAGTCTCCAAAAACAAGTTGAACTAGGAACTGCATTTAGTGCTCCTATAGAAAAATTAATTGATTATTCTGAACTCTTATGTAAAAGAATTCCTTCGATAGATACTCTAAGGTTTACTAATTCTGGTACTGAAGCGACACTTTTGGCAATAAGAGCTGCCCGAGCCTATACAAAAAAATCCAAAATTGCTAAATTTGAAGGTGGTTACCATGGAACTCATGAATCTGTTGTTATTAGTGTAACTCCTCAATTAGAAAATTTGTCAAAAACGGAATACAATCCTGTCCGAGGGTATGAAAGCCAACCAACAAATATATTAGAAGATGTTGTACTGTTACCCTACAACAATCTAGATGTATGTGAGATGATCTTGCGTTCACATAAAGATAATTTATCTTGTGTAATAATAGAACCAATAGTTTCTGCCTTTGGTTACACACCTCTAAATTTAGATTTTCTACAAGGAATTCGCAAAATAACGCAAGACTTGGATATTTTACTCATTTTTGATGAAGTACAAAGTTTAAGAATTTCATCTGGAGGAGCTCAAGAATATTTTGGAGTATTCCCTGATTTGACAGCTATGGGAAAAATTATCGGTGGCGGTATGCCAGTAGGCGCTTTTGGTGGCCATAGGGATATTATGTCTATATTTGATCAATCGGAAGGTAAATCTTACATACCCCATTCAGGAACCTTTAATGGAAATCCTATGACATTAGCCGCAGGACTTGTAACAATGAATCATTTAACCCCAGAAGTATATGCTCAACTAAATAACTTAGGAGAAATATTACGGCAAAAATTACGATCTGTGTTTGCTGAATTTGAAATACCAACAGTCATATCAGGAATTGGTTCATTTTTTGGAATACATTTCCGAGAAAATGAAATTACTGATTATCGTTCGACCTTTGATTCAAACAAATCAATGAGAAGATTACTCTTTTTAAGTCTTATAAATAGCGGAATATTATTACAAAGCCAAGCAGCAGGTTCTTTAAATATATTATCAAGTGAATTAGAAATAGATCTTTTAGTAAATACTACAAGAGATGTTTTAGAAAGAATTAAATATTAGAAAAGTGTGAAACTAATGACCGATTATATAGCTGATATAGTAGTAACTAATGCTAATATCCATACCGTAAACAGCAAACAACCAAAAGCAGAAAGTTTTGCTGTAAAAAACGGGAGATTTGTTGTTGTTGGTAATAATTCAGATACAACAATGCTGATAGGTCAAAATACAAAAGTCTTTGATCTATCAGGAAATACTATTGTTCCTGGTTTTATTGATGCACATATACATGTATTGAGTAGTGGTTCAAGGCATGTAATGGCAGCAGACTGTGATTTACGAAGCATCACGGATGTCCAAGATGCTTTAAAAAGAAGGGCTGATAAAACTGAAAAAGGTGGATGGGTACAAGGGTTTAAATACGATGATACTAAAACAGAAGACAACAGATTTTTAACTTCAAATGATCTTGATAAAGTAAGTACAGAGCTTCCAATTTATGTTGCTCACCGTGCAGGACATGTTTACTATGCAAATAGTAAAGCGCTAGCTCTTGCTGGATATACAGATACATCGCCTGATCCTCATGGAGGTAAATTAGGTCGGGACCCAAATACTGGCAAATTAAATGGAGTAATTTATGAAAGAGCTGCCGAACCAATGAGGAATCTCCTTCCTCAAATAAACTCTAATGATAGAAAAAGAGGTTTAAAATTAATCAATTCTATGCTTAGTGAAGTAGGTCTTACAAGTGTTCATGACGCAATGGTTTCAAATGATGAATTTGTGACCTATCAAGAAGGTCTAAGCAACGATGAATTAAATTTACGAGTTTATATGTTAATGCATAGAGCCCACTTTCCTGATTTGAAAGAAGCAGGTATACGAACAGGATTTGGTAATAATCGGTTAAAAGTTGGTGGTATAAAAATGGTATCAGATGGTGCAATTGCAGCACGAACTGCTTATCTTTCTGAGCCTTATATTGGATCTGATCACGACGATTGTGGAATACAGGCTATGAGTGCTGAAGAAATCAATGAATCTGTAAGAGAAATACATAATGCAGGGTTTCAAGTTTGTATTCACGCAAATGGAGATCTTGCTATAGATATGGTTCTAGATGCATATGAATCTGCATTAAGTGAATTTCCAAGAAAAAATACTAGACATCGAATTGAACATTGTACATTAGTAAACCCAAAAATATTAACCCGAATGAAAAATACAGGCACTATTGCTACACCTTTTTGCACTTATGTCTATTACCACGGTGAAAAAATGCAATACTATGGTGATCAAAGATTAGAATGGATGTTTGCCCAAAAATCTTTTATGGATTATGGAGTAGTATCTACAGGAGCAACAGATTACCCACCAGGCCCATATGAACCATTACTAGGTATACAAAGTTGTGTTACACGAACAGATATAAACGGAACTCTTTGGGGTGCCAGCCAAAAAATACCTGTTGAAGATGCATTAAGAATATATACTCTAAATGGCGCTTATGCTTCTTTTGAAGAAAATATCAAAGGATCAATAGAAGTAGGTAAATTAGCAGATTACGTAGTACTAGAAGAAGATTTATTAAAAGTTGATCCATTTGCTATCAAGGATATAAAAGTTTTACAAACAGTTGTTGGCGGGAAAACAACTTATGAAATATAATTAACAAATATGAGAAACTTTGTAGAAAAATTTTATATTAAAGATATTTCATCCTACATTACAGCTATGTTAGTAGGTGCTATGCTCGGTCTTGCTATTTGTAAGTTTATGGCATAGGTAAATTTATAGCTAATTTATTTATCAATGTTTAGAAAGAGTATAAATTGAAATTAGAGCTTAAAAATCCTGAAAATGCCCCACCACCAGCTGGGAAATATAGCAACCTTGCAGTAGTACCTGAAGGAAGCAAACTGCTTTTTATAGCTGGCCAAATTGGAAACTTAAAAAGTGGAGAGATTCTAAAAGGACTAGAAGCGCAGTATGATCAGGCACTTCGTAACATAAATTCTATTATAGAATCTGAAGGTGGTACTAAAGAAAATTTAGCTAAAATTACGGTCTTTCTTACTGACGAACCAACAGACTGGAATTCAATTGGAAAGGCTAATGAAGAACATTTGAATAAACCAAGACCTGCAATGAGCTGGATATATGTTTCTAAACTATTCAAACCAGAAGTAAAGGTAGAAATTGAAGCAACAGCCGCAGTTTAACATATCTGAAGGATGGCTATTTAGAAAAAACTTTACTTAGCCTTTTAACACCTTCTACTAAATCATTTGGCTCGTATAATGTATAAGTAAGCCTTAAAAAGCTGTCATAATCACTAGTATGAGTAAAAAAATTCCCTGGTCTAAATGAAACCCCAAATTCTTCTGCTTTATCTAAAAAATTTGATGTGTTTAATTTTTCAATAATTTTTATCCAAAAATAATATCCACCCTTGGGAAATATATATTCTATTGAATTATCAAAATACTGTTTGAGAGAATTATCCATTACTGTGGCCCTATGTAAATATTCATTTTGTAATTCATGAATATGAGATTCCAAAAGATTCATTCCAATCAATTCATTTACAATTGTTGAAGTAAAGTGATTCAAGCCTCCCCCGCTAAAGGCTAACGGAGAATCTGTAAAGGTATTGATTAATTGGGGGTTAGAATAAATCCAACCAAGCCTTAATCCTGGAGCTAATATTTTTGAAAAAGACCCCAATGAAATCACCTTTCCTTGTGTATCATAATCCAATAATGATGTCGGAGGAGGTTCATTAAAATAAATAAATTGGTATACTTCATCGGCGACAATATAAAAGTTATACTTATTTGCTAAACTAACTAACCTTTCCCTATTTTGTGAAGGCATAGTTGTTCCTGTTGGATTATGAAAAGTGGGTATTGAATATAAAAATTTTGGCTTTAAACCTGACTTTAATTTATGTTCAAGATCATCTAAATCTAGTCCATTTTCATTACAATTAACACCCATAACATTTAATTTATGACTTTTAAGCATTCCTTCAACGACAAAATATGTTGGATTTTCAACGACAACAGTATCGCCAGCAACAGTAAATAAAGTACAGATAAAATCTATGGCTTGTGAAGCACCGCTTGTAATGAATAATTGATTGGAGAAAACCTTATTGCTGGAATACCCTTTTTGCTGAGACAAAAATCTTGCCAATGTTTCTATAAATGGACCATATCCTTGGGAAGCACCATATTGTAAAGATTCTGCATGATCGTAGTCAAGCATACTAAGTGTAGATTGTTTTATTTTCTCAAGAGGATGTAATCTTGCTGATGGATGCCCCCATCCAAGATCTATAACCCCTTCTTTGATATCTAGTAATAGTTTTGGTAAATCAGATTTCATAATCGACATAATTTATATATTTGGAATACTATATCATTTTTCCAAAAAGTTTTGATAAACAACTAAAGTTCGCCAGATAAACAAAAATATCTATAGAAATATTCTATACCAAGCACAAAAATGCTTGATGTGAGGATTCAATACGTATTATTCTGGCAAAAATAAATACAAATAACCTTATGATTGAATATAAGTTTAGGAGAAAAGTAATGGCCGAAGGATCCTACATTATCTATACTAAAACTGATGAAGCACCAGCTCTTGGAACATTTTCATTATTGCCCATAGTCCAAGCGTTTACAAAACATGCTGGTATTGAATTAAAAGAATGGGATATTTCCCTCTCGGGAAGGATTATCGCTAATTTCCCAGATAAACTTACAAATGATCAAAAAATTCCCGATTATTTAACAATGGCTGGAGAACTCTGTTTGGATCCAGTTGCTAATATAATCAAGTTACCAAATATAAGTGCATCTATTCCACAACTAAAATCAGCAATAAAAGAGCTACAAGATAAAGGATATGATATCCCAGATTACCCAGATGAACCGAAAAATGATGAAGAAAGAGCTATATTTAATGGTTACTCTAAGGTACTAGGAAGTGCAGTAAATCCTGTTCTTCGTGAAGGAAATTCAGACAGGAGATCATCGACTGCTGTTAAAGAGCACGGAAAACGTAATCCCCATAAAATGATGAAAGACTGGCCAGAAATTTCTAAAACTCGGGTCGCACATATGCAACAAGGTGATTTTTATGGAAGTGAAAAATCCGTAACTATTTCTTCTTCGGGAACTGGGGTAATTGAATTTGAATCTAATAATGGAGATATAATAACTCTAAAAGATGATATAAAACTAGTTGCTGATGAAATTCTTGACTGTTCTGTAATGAATGTAAAATCATTACGAAAATTTTATGCTGATGAAATGGCTAATGCCAAATCTGAAGGTGTCCTTCTTTCATTACACGTAAAAACTACAATGATGCGAATATCAGATCCAATTATATTTGGACATTGTGTTTCAGTTTATTTTGAAGATCTATTAAAAAAACACGCAAAAATCTTTAACGAACTAGGTGTCAATCCTGATAACGGTATCGCTGAACTATATACCAGAATACAAACATTGCCAGAAAACCAGCGTAAAGAAATTGAAACTGATATCGAAAATACATATAACGTTCGACCAGAACTAGGTATGGTAAATTCTAGCAGAGGTATCACAAATTTTCATGTGCCAAGTGATATGATTATCGATGCTACAATGCCTGTTATCGTTCGTGATGGAGGTCAAATGTGGGGTCCGGATAATGAACAACATGATACGATAGCAATGATACCAGATCGTTCTTATGCAACTATTTACCAAGCAGCAATTGAAGACTGCCAAAAACATGGTGCTTTCAACCCTGCAACAATTGGAAGCGTATCAAACGTAGGTTTAATGGCAGCACAAGCCGAAGAATATGGGTCCCACAACAAAACCTTTAAGGCCCCAGGCAATGGTCTGATTAGAGTAAAAGATGAAAATGGGAATACTTTAATGGAGCAACACGTTGAAGAAAGTGATATTTTTCGAATGTGTCAAACAAAAGATATAGCTATACAAGACTGGGTAAAATTAGCAGTTAATCGAGCAAGAATTACTGGTTCGCCAGCAATATTCTGGCTTGATTCACAAAGACCACATGATGCAGAAGAAATAAAAAAAGTTAATCAATATTTGCCAAATCATGATACAAATGGCTTAGATATACAAATTATGCCACCAGTTGAAGCTATGAATTATACTCTTAAAAGAAGCAGAGAAGATAAGGATACAATTTCAGTTACAGGAAACGTGCTAAGAGATTATCTTACTGATCTTTTCCCAATTTTAGAGCTAGGAACTAGTGCTAAAATGCTCTCAGTAGTCCCATTACTAGCTGGAGGAGGATTATTCGAAACAGGAGCTGGTGGATCTGCTCCAAGACATGTACAACAATTCGTAGAAGAAGGACACTTAAGATGGGATTCTCTTGGGGAGTTTTGCGCTTTAGTTGCATCCTTCGAACACTATGCACAAGTACATAAGAATAAACGTGCACAAATTATAGCAACAACATTAGACGAAGCTATCGGAGAACACTTAGAAAACCAACGTGAACCTTCAAGACGTGTCAATGAATTAGATACCAGAGGGAGTCATTTTTATTTAGCCTATTATTGGGCAAAAGCACTTGCTAGACAAATAGAAGACACTGAGCTTCAAAGCATATTTATCAAAGTTGCAGACCAAATTTCAAATAATGAAGATAAAATTGTTTCGGAATTAATTGATATACAGGGTAAATCTGTAGATATTGGGGGATATTATCAGCCGGACGAGGAGCTAACTTCGAAATCAATGCGACCGAGTAATACTCTGAACTCCATACTTGATCAAATATAAATTGAATGTCTGACAAACCGAACATAATAATTTTTTCGACAGATGATTTAGGTTATGGTGACCTAGGTTGTCTAGGATCTGAATATATCAAAACTCCTAATATCGATTCTTTAGGATCACAAGGAATAATATTTAATAATTGGTATTCAAATAGTCCTGTATGTAGCCCATCAAGAGCATCATTATTAACTGGTAAATATCCTGGCAATACAGGAGTCCGATCTATTCTTAGAGGTCATAGAACTTCTCCTGGTCTTCCTACTACCAATTTAACTATAGCGTCTATCTTAAAAAATATGGGATATGATACTTATATGGCCGGGAAATGGCATCTTGGGGTATCAGAAGAAAATCGTCCTCACAATCATGGTTTTGACCATTGGTTTGGTCATTTAGCTGGATGTATAGATTATTATTCTCACATTTGGTACTACGCAAGTGGTAGAAATGCAAACAATCAACGTTTAAATCCAGTTCATGATCTTTGGGATAATAATGTAGAAGTCTGGAAAAATGGAGAATACTTTACAGAGCTAATCACTAAAAAATCTATGGAATATCTTCATTCCTCAATACAAAAATCCAATCCTTTTTTCCTTTATATTCCGTACAATGCACCACATTACCCCATGCATGCACCACAAAAATATATAGATAGATATCCTGATTTACCTTGGGATAAACAAATTATGGCTGCAATGATTAGTGCTGTTGACGACTCTGTTGGAGAAATAATTACTTTTCTAAAAAAGAATAACTTGTTTGAGAATACAATAATTATGTTCACTTCTGATAATGGGCCATCAAGAGAAACAAGAAACTGGTTAGATGGGACTTTAGATCCCTATTATGGTGGTACATCTGGGCAATTAAAAGGTCATAAATTTAGTCTTTTTGATGGAGGTATCAAAGTGCCAAATATAATAAGTTTTCCTAATAAAATTTCTGGTAATTGGGTATCTGATGAATCATGTATAGCAATGGATTTTCTACCAACAATTCTTGATTTTTTGAATATCGATCCAAATCTATATAAACTTGACGGTATCAGTATAAAATCACATTTAGAAAATAAAACTAACGTTTTAAATCGTAGTCTATATTGGGAACAAGATAGCTTTATGTCTAGTCCAAGTAACCAAACAGCTATTTTGAAAAATAATTGGAAATTAGTATTGAATGGTAGATTAGTTGAATTTGAAAACCCTATAGCAGATATTTATTTAAGTAATTTAAAAGACGATGTCTCTGAATCAAGTAATCTGAAAGATGAATATCCTGAAATAGTTACAGATTTAAAAAATGAAGCATTAAACTGGAGAAAAGCAATCGAAAATGTACCCAGATTTGATGGAAGGTAGATATTAAAATACTTATGAATTGCTGTACACCAGAAAATACAGATAAGAATACAAGTTTTAATAATCAACTTATTAGTCCTAGTAAGAAAAATTCAATACTTAATAATATGGTTTCAATACCAGCTGGCTCATTTATCATGGGGACAAATTCAAATATTGGATTTCCTGAAGATGGAGAAGGACCAGAAAAAAATATTTATTTGGAAAACTTCAATATAGATATGTATTCAGTAACAAATACAGAATTTGAAAAATTTGTCACCGAAACAAGATATATAACAGAGGCTGAACAATATGGTTGGTCATTTGTCTTTTATAAATTATTATCGAAAGTAAATCTATCTAGAATTGAATATAAAGTAACTTCTACTCCATGGTGGTGTGTTGTTAAAAAGGCATACTGGCGCAGACCAGAAGGCCCCAAATCTAATATAAAAAATAGAGGAAATCACCCAGTAGTACATGTATCATGGAATGATGCAATCAATTATTGTACTTGGTCAAATAAACGACTACCAACAGAAGCCGAGTGGGAGTATGCTGCAAAAGGTGGCTTAGAAAATGCTATATACCCCTGGGGAAATAGACTGAAGCCAAATGATGAACATCAATGTAATATCTGGCAAGGACTATTTCCTGAAGATAATTCCTTAGAGGATGGTTATTTATCTACAGCTCCAGTAAATTCGTATAAATCAAATGGATATGGTCTATACAATATTGTGGGAAATGTATGGGAATGGACACAAGACTGGTTTAGTACTACATATCCCAAGGTTAGAGAGACTAATAATCCTCTTGGCCCGATCACAGGTGAATCGAAGGTTATAAAAGGTGGCTCATATTTGTGTCATAAATCATATTGTAATCGATATAGAATTGCTGCTAGGTCTAGTAATACCACCAATAGTTCAACAAGTAATCTCGGATTTAGATGCGTAACCTAAATCCGAGATTACTTTTTTTACATCCACCAATCATCATATGAAGCAGATTTTGCCAATAGTTCGATAAGTCTTTCCAAAAATTCTTTCATTCGTTCCAGAAACATTTCAGGCCTACCTTTCTCAATAAAGAAAAAAACAGTCTCACACCTTCAATTTAGAACATATATCAAAGAGGTCTATTTATTTAATTGATTGTTTATTTCGAATTTTAACTTTATTGGGCAATGCTGATTTGAGCTTTTGAAATGAAATAGTTAAAATTCCATTCAGTAATAGTGCATCAGCTGTTGATATATCATATGAAGAAGGAATATTTACCACCTTTCGGAAATCATAAATAATTTCATCCTTAGTAGACTCAATTTTTAATGCATTATCTTTTGTAGTAACAGATAATTCATCCATTGAAAATCCGGGAACTAAAAGTTCTATTATCAATTCATTGTCTTGTTCCTGAAATTTCACTGGATAATTTTGAACATTAGCCCAAAATTTCTCTGCTGATATATATGATAAATCAGTAGAATTATCAAATAAATGTCCTCTTAATAAAGAAATATTCCGCATCATAATACTCTCCTTTGTTAGCTATTTCTATATAATTAACATAATATTATTATATAAGTTAACACGTTATTGTCAAGTTTTATACTATTTTGATATTCATTATTATTGACAATGAATATAAATTAAAGTACAATTCCGCTATGGAAAAAGGATTTTACGAAATACTAGGTGTCTCAAGATCATCTTCTGAAAAAGAAATAAAGCAAGCTTACCGTCGTTTAGCTCGCAAGTATCATCCCGACGTAAATAAAAATGACAAATCTGCAGAAGAAAAATTCAAACAAATAAATGAAGCGTATGAAGTACTTTCCGACCAAAATAAAAGAAAACTTTATGATTCATATGGACAAAATTGGAAACAAGCCGAAGGTATGAATGGCGATGGTTTTAATCCATTCACACAAAATAATATGGGATTTAATTTTGGAGGATTTCAAAATATTAACTTAGGTAATATGTTTGATGGTTTTTTTGGTAACAGGTCGCAAAACTCTCAATCTTCTTATACCCAAACAAAACCAAAACCCTCTGAAGTATCAGTAGAAGTAAGCCTTTTAGAAGCATTTGCAGGATGTCAAAGAATTGTTAAAACACCTTCGAATGCAAAATCGGTTGAAGTAAAAATCCCACCTGGAGTTGATAATGGTTCAAAAATACACATAAATTTATCAGGCACTGACGTGTATCTTAATATGAAAATTACACCTCATCATCAATTCCTCCGTAAAGGGAATCATATATATACAGATTTAGCAGTGCCCTACTATGATGCAATAATTGGTTCAGAAAAAGAAGTTACAACTTTATCAAAAAAAGTAATGCTAAAAATCCCTCCAGAAAGTCAAAATGATCAAATCTTTAAATTACAAGGTTTAGGTATGCCAGTATTAGGGGAACAACTAAAATATGGAGATTTTTTCGTGCAATTAAAATCCATTCTCCCCACAGGTTTATCCGATAAAGAAAAAGAAATCTTTACATCCTTAAAATCTCTCCGAGAAAAGCCTGGAGTTACTAATGAATGAAAGAATAGATGAACCAATATTTGTAATTAGCGTTGCAGCAAAAATGATTGGAGTTCACGCCCAAACCTTAAGATACTACGAAAGGGCTGGTCTTGTAGATCCAAGTCGTTCAGATGGAAATAGAAGATATTACTCCGAAAGAGACTTAGAAAGATTAAAACAAATTAAAACTTTGATTGATGATTTAGGTGTAAACCTTGCTGGCGCAGAAATAGCTTTAAAGCTTATGGATAAAATAGAAAAGCTTGAAGATTCGATGTCTCAAATGCGCCACCAGTTAAATATGCTGGAATCTAGATCTAATCCTCGCGCCTTGGGTGACGGAACAAACTCAACACAATACTAAACTAAGAATCATATTAGGAGAAAAAAACTAATGCTAAAACCAGAAAATTTCACAGAGCAAGCTCAAGAAATGCTTACTGAAAGTCAAGATTTAGTGCGAAAATACAAACATTCGAATTGGGATATCGAGCATATACTTTTAGCTTTGGTCAATATTCAAGAAGGATTGACATCAACAATTTTAACCTCTCTAGGTGTTGATAAGGATATAATTCGACATGAGATAGAAACAACCCTGCTGAAAAGAACACATGTAGCATCAATGGATATGGCAAAAGGTAATGGAAACTCGCAAATATATGCTTCCCCTAGAGCTATCGAAGCAATCGAAAAAGCACAAGAAGAAACTAAAAGACTACACGATGAGTTTATTGGTACAGAACACATTCTTATTGGAATACTGTCTATAGAAGACGGTGATTCATATAGAATTTTTCAGAAGTTTAACATCAATCAAGAAAACATATATAAATCTCTTCAACAAATTCGAGGGAATGCGCGTGTTACAGACCAAAGAGCTGAATCTAAATATAGGTCTTTAGAAAAATACACTGTCGATTTAACCCATCTAGCTCAAATAAATAAACTAGATCCTGTCATTGGAAGAGATAATGAAATCAGACGAGTAATTCAAACTATTACCAGAAGAACAAAAAACAACCCTGTTTTGATTGGTAATGCAGGAGTTGGTAAAACTGCAATTGCAGAAGGATTAGCACAAAGAATTATCTCAAACGATGTCCCTGATACTTTAAAAAATAAAAAGATACTTTCTTTAGATATGGGATCTCTAGTTGCTGGGGCTAAATTTAGAGGCGAATTTGAAGAGAGATTAAAAACAGTAATGGATGAGGTTAAAAATGCAAAAGGAGAAGTAATTTTATTTATTGATGAATTACATAATGTAGTAGGGGCAGGCGCTGCTGAAGGTGCTATAGATGCTAGTAACTTAATGAAACCTGCATTAGCAAGAGGAGAATTACAGTGTATTGGGGCTACAACTCCAGAAGAATATAAATCAAATATAGAACAAAATGCTGCTTTAGAACGTAGATTTCATCCAGTTTGGGTTGAAGAGCCTGACGTAGACACTACTATAGAAATGCTTAAGATTTTGCGTCCTAAATATGAAGCTCATCATAAGGTAAAAATTTATGATGAAGCTCTTATTGCAGCAAGTAAACTTGGTAATAGATATCTGACTGAACGTAATCTCCCAGATAAAGCAATAGATTTAATTGACGAGGCAGCAAGTAAAGTTAGAATTGATACACAAAGTATGCCAAAAGATTTACGTGTATTAGAAGACAAAATTCGTCAATTAAATGACGAAGAATTAGCAGCTGCAGAAACTGTAGATTACGAAAAAGTTGCTCAATTAAAAATGGAACGACTCCAATCTGAAGAAAAATACAATAAACAAAGAAAGATATGGGTTAAAGAAGAAAAAATCACAACCAATGTAGAAAGAGAAACAATTGCTGAGATTATTGCAGGATGGACAGGTATACCAGTATCACAAATCGTTCAGGATGAAGCAAATAAATTATTGGATATGGAAAAAATAATGACAACAAAGGTCATTGGTCAAGATACTGCCATCACAACAATTGCAGATGCTATTCGTCGCTCACGATCAGGAATACAGGACCCTAAAAGGCCTATTGGAAGTTTTATTTTTCTCGGACCTACTGGAGTGGGTAAAACAGAACTAGCCAAAACACTTGCAGAATTTATGTTTGATGATAGGGAAAACATGGTCAGAATTGACATGTCTGAATATATGGAAAAACATTCTGTATCACGGCTAATCGGATCTCCTCCAGGGTATATAGGTTATGATGATGGAGGTCAACTCACTGAATTAGTACGACGACGCCCCTATCAATTAATTCTTTTTGATGAAATTGAAAAAGCACATCCAGATGTATTTAATATTTTATTACAAATACTTGAAGATGGTCGTCTCACCGATGGAAGTGGTAGAACAGTAAACTTTACCAATACCATAATCATAATGACTAGCAATTTAGGTACGACAGATAATCCTAAGGATAATATAGGTTTCAAAGCCTTTACAGATAATTCAAGCGATAGGGAAAAATTAACAGCATCTATAGAATCTGCTCTAAAATCAACATTTCGTCCAGAATTAATAAATAGAATTGATGAGATTGTAATATTTAACAAACTTGATGAAGATCAAATGGCTGAAATCATTCATCTGATTATAAACGAAGTAAATAATCGACTCGAAGAACAAGAGATTTCAATAGTATTGTCCAAATCTGCAACTAAATGGTTGGTAGAGAATGGATTTGATAAAGACTATGGAGCTAGGCCATTGAGAAGAATTATTCAACGCAAAATAGAGAACCAGTTATCCAAAGAAATACTGTTACATAATTACAAAAAGGGTGACGACATACAAGTTGATATTGAAAATGGTGCACTATCATTCAATAAAAAAAATGTTAAAAAAACAAAAAAAAGTAAGCGAATAAAGCAGGCAGTTTCTTAATTTGTAAAAACACTCGACCTATTGACAAAAATGTAATAGAATATTAACTTGTTGCTCTGATATCTTCGAACCTATAATTTAATCAGAAGCTTCTTCTTTTGGAGGAATCAAGAAAAATGGAATATGCAGTAGTAAAAACAGGAGGAAAACAGTACAAAGTTTCACCAGGTGATATTTTGGATGTTGACCGTATAAATGAAATATCTGAAGGCGGTAATGTCACTTTAGATAATGTTTTATTAATGTGTGATTCCAAAGGACAATTAACCTATGGTGATCCTGTAATCAAAGGTGCCAAAGTAACCGGTACAGTTGAAAAACATTTACGCGGAGATAAAATTATTGTCTTTAGATTTAAAAATAAAACCAGAGCTGGTACCAAAACTGGCCATAGACAAGAATTAACCCGAATAAAAATTGATAAATTGTCTAAACGTCAAACAAGAGAACAAAAACCTAAAGCTGAAGAGACAGTAGAAGCTCCTTCCAAACCACGTACACGTAAATCTAAACCTAAGACAGAATCAACATCGGAGAACTAAAATGGCACATAAAAAAGGTGGCGGTAGTAGTAAAAATGGTCGTGATAGTAATTCACAACGATTAGGTGTAAAAAAATACGGTGGAAATCTTGTATCAGCTGGAACAATTTTAGTACGTCAAAGAGGTACAAGAATTAGACCCGGTGTAAATGTAGGTATGGGAAAAGATTTTACACTTTATGCAAAAATTGATGGAGAAGTAGTATATGATCATGCTACAAAAATACGTAAAAGAGTTAATATTCAGGCGAAATAAACTATGAAACAAGATATTCATCCAACATATTATAAGAATGCCAAAATTGTCTGTGCTTGTGGTGCAACAAGAATAACTGGTAGTACTAAAGAAGAAGTTCGTGTGGAAATTTGCAGTTCCTGTCATCCGTTTTATACCGGCGAACAACGTATTGTTGATACCGAAGGACGAGTTGAAAGACTTAAGCGAAGATACGGCATTTAACCTAATCTATCCTATTATATCTAATATAGTATGAACCCAAAAGGAATCGACACAACACCTTCAGAGCAAACTTTTTTCTATGGCGGACAAGCTCTCATTGAAGGGGTAATGATTCGCGGTAATAATAATTTATCTGTTTCTGTAAGAAAACCCGATGGGAACATTGAATCTAAGACATCAGTTATAAGCCAGATTTTTACAGGACCTTTAAAAAAAGTCCCCTTTATAAGAGGTTCATTAGTTTTAATTGAAACAATGTTTCTAGGTATAAAATCCTTAATTTACTCAGCCAATGTTAGTGCAGGTGAAGAAGAAGAGGAAATCGGTAACCTCGGTGTTGCAATAAGTTTGAGTATATCTTTGACTTTTACTATATTGATATTCTTTATTTTACCACTATTAGCTGTCCATTTTTTAGACAATACTATTTTAAGTTCTCAAACGCCAATTATCTCTTTCACTAGTAATTTAATTGAAGGGATAATCAGACTGACTTTGTTCATATTATATATATGGTTAATCGGTTTTATGCCTGACATTAAAAGGGTATTTCAATACCATGGAGCAGAGCACATGACTGTAAAAGCATATGAAGCCAACCTTCCCTTAAAAATACCCGATATACGTCAATTTTCTACAGCCCATCCAAGATGTGGAACAGCATTTCTACTTCTAGTAATGATTATCTCAGTTATAACTTTTGCCTTTCTAGGAAGACCAGACTTATGGCTTAGAATAATTTCAAGAATAGTTTTGATTCCAGTAATAGCAGGAATAGCATATGAAACCTTAAGATTTACAGGAAAGCATAGTGATAATATATTTGTGAAATGGTTGATTATTCCTAACATGGCTTTGCAAAAACTAACTACAAAGCAACCAGACGATGATCAAATAGAAATAGCTATAGATGCTATGGAAAATGCAATTAAAGCAGATCAAAAAGATCTAGCTCAAGATAGAGAATAGCTTTCGTATTTATATACTATTTGTTAGAATATATATGAGGAATAAAATTGGTCACGACAAACAAAAAAATATATTTTTCAGTCATAGTTTTGATTCTAACTATCATATATTTCGTAATTTTAGCTTTTGACAGTTCTACAGTTTTTTACTATAAAATTGACGAACTATCTAAAGCTAATATAAAGTCAACAGAAACGATAAGGGTAGTAGGCACACTAGTTGATAACTCATTTGATCGAGAGAAGGATTCCACTACTGCGGTCTTTAGTATTCAAAGTGAAGATGGTACCAATATGTTAACCGCCCACTATGAAGGTGTGGTACCAGAACTTTTCTTCAATGAGCAATCCGAAATAGTACTAGAAGGTAACCTATTAGAACATAGTAATTTAAACGATGCTATTTTCGATGCTGAAAATATTATTGTTAAATGTCCTTCAAAATATGAAGAAGCTGATACTGAAAAAACACAAGTTTTATAGTAATTAAAAATCGTAATCTGAAAGTAACTGAGCTACATCTCGTGATTTAACACTTTCTGTAATCCTGTTTGTTTCTGCTGTTAGTGAAGGACGGGTTTTATCTTCATATATTATTCCAACTGGGATTCCTGGCGAATTAATAAGCTCTTCAGCTGCTAATCGATCTGTTCTATCATATTCCTCAGGTATATCATACATAAGACCAGGTACACCCTTTTTGGCATTCCCTTTAAGAATTTCATATGTATCATTATAAGTTGTACATGGAGACTGAACATGAACTACTGCAAATCCAGGGTGTTCCATACCTGCTTGAATCAATTTTGCTAAGTCACGTGGCTTACTAGAATAGCCCGAAGCTATAAAGCTTGCACCTATTGTCAAATAATACTTTAGTGGATGGATTTTATCTTCAATTTTCCCATAGGGAGTTGATGTTGTTTTTACTCCATAATCTGTAGTAGGAGAACTCTGTCCTTTGGTCAAACCATATACTCCGTTATCCATTACTACAGAACATATATCTAGGTTTCGAGTAGCTTGTGGGGCAATATGCTCCATACCAATACTTAAAAAGTCTCCATCCCCTGCTACAGTTATCACATTAAGATCAGGGTTAGCCATTTTAACTCCAAAGGCAATCGGCAATGACCTTCCATGAATTCCATGTAATCCAAATGGCTGAGGATCTTCTAATAAATGTACTAAATTACCAGAACAACCTATCCCGGCGACTACTACAGTATTTTCTATTATTTCTTCTGTTTCTTTGAGACGGTCAGTTAGAGCAAATTCAACAGCTCTTCGAACACCGAAGTCACCGCACCCTGGACACCACGCAAAATCATATTCAGGATTTTTTTTACTCAATTTATCACCGCCTTATTCGTTTGATTTATTAAATCATTGATGCTTGAAACTAGGTCACCCACTTTAAATGGTAATCCTGTGTACTGTGTTATAGATTTTGCTTTTACTCCATAAGATCTTAAAATGGATGAAAACTGCCCCTGAAAATTCAATTCCGGTACTATGACTAAATCTTTTGTACGTAATTTTACCAATAAATCTTCAGGAAGTGGGTTAAGATACATTGTGTAAAGCCACCCGATATCCAAACCTGAATCTCGTAATTGATTGTATGCTTCACGAACTGATCCTTTTGAACCACCCCAAGGCATGAGAACTATAGAAGAATTATCATTTTCTTCTTCAAAATCTCCATTTCTTAAAAGATCGAGTTTACTAAATCGACGTTCAGTCATTTGTATATGCCTACTTGGTAGGTGAGTAGTATCACCCATTGAATCATGTTCGCTTCCGTTAGCGATGTAAGAACCAGGTCTACCAGGGATTGGCATTGGTGATAATTCAAAACCATCGTATCTTAGGTATCCATTGTTCCCTTCATATACAATCCTATTTTCAACCTTAACCGAATCTAAATCAGGTTTTCTTATATTTTGAACTCTTTCAGCTAAAGACATTTCGGTTAATAATATTACTGGGCCTTGATATCGTTCTGCCCAATTCAGTGACATAACTCCTGCTGTAAAACATTCTTCAATATTACCAGGTGCAATCACTGGTAAAGATACATCACCATGAGCTGGATTAATTGCAGAAAACAAATCTGATTGTTCAGTTTTTGTAGGAAGACCTGTAGCAGGACCACCCCTTTGGACATCTACTACTACTAAAGGTACTTCAGACATCCATGCTAGTCCTAAGCCTTCACTCATTAATGAAAATCCAGGACCTGCGGTAGCAGTCATTGATTTTTTACCAGCATATCCGCCACCAAGAATAGCATTTATTGATTCTATCTCTGAGCTTGCTTGATAAACAAATTTACCATCTTGGACTAGATTTCTCTCCATATATAGCAAAATTGTTGTAGCAGGAGAAATTGGATATCCCACATAAAAATTCAATCCAGCCTTAATAGCACCTAAAGAAATTGCATCATTACCTTTCATCATAGACTGTTTATAGTCGGGAGGGTTAGGTTCTTCTAGCTCACCTAAATTAAATGCACTTTCTGCAGCTTTTTCTATTCCAAAATCTATAGCTCTGAAATTTGCATCTACAATCTCTTGGCCTCTTGAAAGAAATCGTTTTTCAATAAAATCTTTTAAGTATTTTTCTGGCATTTGAACAAGTGATGCAAGAGCACCCATCATAACCATATTTGCGGTTCTTGCATCTCCAGCTTCTTTAGCGAGATCATCAAATGGCATACCTATCGACTTTTCATTCCCTGATGGTTGAAAAGAAGAGTCATATAGTACTATACCGTCTTTTGAAAGTTCATTTTTATGTGTCTCATATGCTTCTTCATTTAATGCAACTAATACATTTAGTTCATCTCCTGGGCTGAGTACAGGTTCTGTCGAAATTCTTGCCTGTGTATATGTTGGACCACCCATAATTTGAGATGGAAAAGTGGCGAACGTAAGTGAATGATAACCAACTTCTGATGCAATTCTTGCTAAAGCTTCAGATGCAGTAACAACACCTTGTCCTCCCTCACCTGCAAATCGAACAACAAAATCTTGTCTCTTAGACATGTACCCCCCATAGGAACACATTATAAATTATAAATTGGTCTTCTAATTAGCCTGAATTTTATAGGACAAAAAGTACGTCCCTGAGCTAGTATATTGACCATAAAAACTTTAGCACTGTAATCTATTTACTGTCAATATAAGATTGATTAAAAGACATATATAAATTGGTATTTTTTTCTTTTTATGAAAAATTTAAATTCAGAATTAATATCTAGAATTAAAGAACATGGTCCAATAACATTTGAAAATTATATGGATCTTTGTTTGTATTGGCCAAACGGAGGATTTTATACCCTAGATAAGATCACTATTAATGATGATTATTATACTTCGCCTATGGCACATCCTGCATTTGGTGCTTTGATATCCCTATATTTAGAAACTATATGGAAAAATAAGCTATTTGAAGAAAAATTATTAATTTTAGAAATTGGGGCAGGTAATTACCAATTAGCAAATGATATTACAAATTATTCTAAAAATTTATCATCTGAATTTTACAAATCCCTTGAGTATGTCACAATAGATCTGAGAAAACCAGAAAAAAACCTTACTAATAATTTTAATTCAATAATTAGTGACACTATTCCATTTAATAAATTTACAGGGGTTATAATCCTAAATGAAGTTTTTGATGCTTTCCCTTTCCATCGCATAATAAAAATCGATAATCAAATAAAAGAAATATATGTTGATTTTAAAGATGGAAAGTTTTTTGAAACTTATAAATCTGTTTCATCAGAAAAGATATTTGAATTCATTCATGAACATAATATTTGTATAGAAGAAAATCAAATTTTTGAAATATCATTACGAAGTTCTGAATATTTAAAAAATATAGCCTCTATTTTAGATACTGGTGTTGTTATAAACATAGATTATGGAGACACATTAGTAAATTTACTCTCTAAATTCAAAAAGGGTTCACTTACCTGTTATTATCAACACACAATGTCTCAAAACCCTTTTTTAAATCCTGGTAAACAAGATATTACATGTCATGTCAATTTTTCAGCATTAATAAACGAAGCCACAAAAAATAATTTACAATCGTGTAATTTAATATCTCAGCGTCAATTTTTATACGAACAAGGTTTTGAAAACTTATTAAATAAATTGAAAGATTTATCTCTTAATCAATCTGAAGCTAATGCCAACAGAATGGGTATGCTTAATCTTGTAGACCCAAATAGTTTAGGTAATTTTAAAACGTTAATCCATTCTAAAAATATAAACCTTAACGACATTGATTACAAAAACCAACATAAAGATTTAATAGAAAAATATCCTGTACCACTATTAAAAGATCATCATATTGATCTGTTTGGTGCTAAATATCCTGATCAAGCACAAAACTGGAAAGATCTATTTAAAATTGACTAGTTAGTTTTTTCTAACGTGTCTTTTACATCTTCTATTTTTCTATTTATCACAAATAAATACCCAAAATATACAAGCCAAGTTATAGCGAAAACTGCAAATAAATAATTCATTTCAACCTCATGTATTGATTACGTAATTAATTCTTCTAATGTCCGTAACTGAAATCTTCTAACTAGTAAAAAGACACACAGTATTGTAATAGCAAAAGTTGAATATATAAGTATAAAACCCATAGATGCTGTTAGACCTGCGTCGGACTCCTTCAATGGACCAATAATCAACTCAGGATGAACTGTTCTCCACCAAACAGAAGCCATATAGACTATAGGTACATTAACAAAGGAGATTATACCCAAAACAGAGGCAAAAGTGGCACCTTGTCTTGGATTTGAAGCATATGCCCGTAACATCAAATAACCAATATACATTAATAACATAATTAATGATGTAGTGAGCTTTGGATCCCATGTCCACCATACTCCCCAAACTGGCTTAGCCCAAATAGCACCACTAATCACCATAATTGTAGTTGTGACCACTCCTATTTCCCCGGATGCTTGCCCAAAATAATCCCATCGAATATTTTTGGTTATCAAATACATAATTGATGCGATAAATACAAAGAAGAAAAATAAAAAGCCAACCCAAGCATTTGGAACGTGGATATATAAAATCTTCTGAACATGCCCCATTATGACTTCCGTTGGCGCAAATAATGTTATCAAAGCTACGTCAAATATCACAATGGCAGCAATAATTATAAGATAGAAATTTGAGTTTAATTTCATAGTGGATTTATATATTGATTAATAATCATTCATGACTTTAGTAAATAAAAAAGAACATATTATAATAAATATTATATCAGTAATTGCTAATAATTGAATCCATTTGTTATATTCTGCAAATGTTTGTCCTCTAAGTACCGAACCTGTCACTTCAATTGCAGCAAGCAAAATTGGAAAAATCAAAGGAAATAATAGTATTGGCAAGAGTGTTTCTTTAACTCCAGTACTTGAAGTCATAGAACCTATAATTGTGCCAAGTACTGAGATTCCAAGTGTTGCTAATACTGCAACAAGAATAATAGGAATATGGATAATATTTAAATTGAAAATGATAGTAAAAATAGGAAATATTAATATTTCCAAAATTATCATAAACAAGAAAAGGGTAGTAACTTTTCCTAGAAATAAAATATCTCTTGATATTGGAAGAAGTAATAACGATTCAAAATTACCACTATCCGTCTCTTTAGATAAAAACCTATTCAGACCTAAAACTGCGGTAAAAAAAATTGTAACCCATAATATTCCTGGAAGAACACGACTATATGATTCAATAGATACATCTATAGATATATTAAATATTACAACACAGGTAAATGAAAAGATTGTTGTTAGTATAAGTAATTCTTTTCTTTGTAATTCAACCTTAATATCTTTTAATGATATATACCAAATATATAAGAAATATTTTTTCATAATACACTTTCGTTCATCGATTGATATTTGCTAATTACTTTTGAGAATTGATGTATATCTTGAGTTTGAAATTCTATTTTCCCTGATTGTAATATACCCATAGCACTTGCAACAGATAACGCAAAATCACTATTGTGTGTAGTCAAAAATACTGTAATATTTCCATTGATAACTTTAGGGAAAAAGTTATCAATTAAATTATTTATAGAATTAGCATCCAATCCAGCATCAGGTTCATCCATAATTAATACGGATGGATTACTCATCATTGCTTTCATAATTGAAAGTCTTTTTTTTTCGCCATGAGATAATTTAGCAACTTTTTGCTTTATTAAATGTGAAAGATTTAAAATTTCAGAAAGATATTCAAATTGTTTTTTAAAATCAATATCGGGATAAAAATTACAAAAAAAACGTAAATTATCATATCCACTCAAATCCCCGTAAAGCAAAGAATTATGTCCAACATATCCAATAAGTGAACGAATCTTTTCTGAATCTTTATCGCTATTGTAACCATTAATAATTATTTCTCCTTTATCAGGAGAATACAAAGTCGTAAGTAATTTAGCTAAAGTTGTTTTACCTGAACCATTGGATCCTAAAAGAACATATCTCTCAGACGATTTTATTGTCAAGAAACAATCATTTAAAATAGGATTAGCTCCAAATGATTTACTTACATTATTAATTTCGATCGAATTTTTCTCAATCAATTGCTATACTTTCAAGAATTTATATTATAAATAGAATACAACAATAAATCGTTTCATCCTATTCTATCAAAGGACAATTAGCAATGTTTCAAAATAATCAAAAAATTGATCCAGAATTGAACGATGAAAATTCGCTCAATAGGACACCTCCTGGGCAAAAATTGACAGATAAATTTCCCGTACTTACTTATGGTGATATACCGCATATACCTTTATCGGAATGGACGTTTACTATTGATGGTTTAGTTGATAATAAAATTTCATACAATTGGGATGAAATGATGTCGCGAGAACAAACTATATTAACTAAAGATTTCCATTGTGTAACACAATGGAGTCGTCTCGATAATTTATGGGAGGGAATAAAATTAAAAGATCTGATAAAAGAAAATAATATAAAATCTAATGCTAAATACGCATTAATTTATTCATATGGTGGATACACTACAAATCTTCTATCCGAAGTACTACTAGAAGATGATGTTTTGTTAGCTCATAAGCATGATGGAAATCCACTAACTGCAGAACATGGGGGACCTATGCGGCTAATAGTTCCGAGGCTATATGCATGGAAAAGTGCTAAGTGGGTTAAAGGAATTAATTTTATTGAAACAGAGGAATTAGGATTTTGGGAAAATTTAGGATATCATTCTTATGGTGATCCATGGAAGGAACAACGATTTAAATTTTAAATATTCCAGATTATAATTATCTGTAATACAATTCTAATCTAAAAAAACTTGGGTATTATAATGAAATTAAAATTATTATTACTATCATTCATGGTTGTAAGTCTTTTCACAGCTTGCTCAAATGAAAGTCAAGATGCAGTGAAAAACATACGACAAAAAGTAGGCGATGCAATCGCAGGAGAAGCCACAGCAACACCTACTGCTATAATAGAACCTTCTGATACACCTGAACCTACAGCCACACCTGAACCTACCCCCACGCCTGAAGCTACAGCCACACCTGAACCAACTCCAACTCCTGAACCAGATAATTGTGCTCCAGGGAAATGCAGTCAAAACCCTGTAGATGAGCCATTATCCGTAACTTTTGACGAAGATGGCTTCTATACTAAACTAATATATGGAACTTCAGATTTTTCACTAAAGATTAATAATATTGGTTCAGTAGTTCTCACTATTGAGATTACACCAACAATTCCTGGCACCAAAAACACTATTATGATAGAACCGAATGAATCTAAAAATATTAGCTTATACGAATCAAAGCAATCTCCAGAATATAATGGGAGTATTACCCTAGATGGGTCATGGCAAATATCAGGATCAGACCCTCTGTCTCAAACAGTAAGAGTTAGAATAGTAAATTCATAAAACATTGACATTCACTATATCAAGTTATATTATATTATTGATATAAAACATATCTAATATAATGAGAAATTTATCAAAAAATACGTCTAAAACTGAACGGCTTGATTTACGTGATATAAATGAAGCAGAAAATCGTAGAGCCAACAAAAAGTTATCGATAAAAAATATTGATAATAATGACCCAAAAGAAGATTCTGAAGGGTTATATATTATTAGTGTAGCTGCAAAGATCTTAGCCATGCATCCTCAGACATTACGTAAATATGAACGTGCTGGTCTTATTTCACCGTCAAGAACAATTGGAATGCTACGATTGTATTCTATGCAAGATATTAATAAAATTAGATTAATTCGATACTTAGTAGATGATATAGGTATGAATCTATCTGGGGTAGGATTTATATTAAATACTTTTGAAGAATTAGCAAAAATAAAAATATATATTGAAAACGTATTTGAAGCTTCAAAGGATTCTAAATTTGAATCCCATATTAAAGAGATACATACTATGATAAATAAACCGTTTAATAACATTAAACATAAAACTGGTACGTATTATGAATAAACCAAATAAAAATACTGATGAACAGAATGAAGAAGTTTCTGAAATAGATAACGGAAAAACCATAACTGATGACATAGATACTATTATCAATGAAAGAGATCAATACAAGAATATTGCACAGCGAGCTCAAGCAGATCTGATAAATTATAAAAATCGAGTTATTGAAGACCGTGAATCAACCTATGTGATGATAGTAACTAGATTTGTATCAAACTTATTGCCGATTATTGATAACTTTAATAGAGCAATAAGTGCTATGCCAGAGGATAATTCCTGGTACCAAGGTTTAATCATGATAGAAAAAAGTTTAAATGAACTTATACAATCTGAAGGGATTACACAAACTGCAAAAACTGGTATGGATTTTGATCCAAAATTTCATGAAGCAATAATGACTATTGAAGATGATTCGAAAAATGAAGGAACTATTGCTGATATAATTGCTCAAGGTTATGAATTAAAGGATAGAATCATTAGGCCTGCCCAAGTAACTGTTATAAGAAATATTAAAAAAGAAAAAGAAGATATTGATATAAAAAATCAAAATAATTCTAGCGAAGATGAAGGAGATAACAATGGCTAAAATTATAGGAATCGATCTTGGTACCACTAACTCATGTGCAGCTGTTATGGAAGGCGGTGAGCCTACAGTTCTTGAAAACAGTGAGGGAGGAAGAACTACTCCTTCAGTGGTTGGAGTTAACGTAAAAAGCGATGAAAGATATGTTGGGCAAGCTGCTAAAAGACAAGCTGTAACCAACCCTGAAAATACCGTATTTTCAATAAAAAGATTTATGGGGAGAAAACATACTGAAACTAAGTCTGAATCAAGTCAGTACCCCTATGACTTAAAAGCCTCAAAAAATGGCGATGTATCTGTAGTTTTAGGAGAAAAAACCATGTCTCCTCCGGAAGTCTCAGCAATGGTACTAAGAAAAATAAAAGAGGATGCTGAATCAAAGTTGGGAGAAACAATCACTCAAGCTGTAATTACCGTCCCAGCATATTTTAATGATAGTCAAAGAAATGCAACAAAAGATGCAGGTAAAATTGCAGGATTAGAAGTTTTGCGTATTATAAATGAACCTACTGCTGCAGCATTAGCATACGGCTTGGATAAACAAGGAGACCAAACTATCGCCGTTTATGATCTAGGCGGAGGTACCTTTGATGTTTCTATATTACAAATAGGAGAAGGTGTTTTTGAAGTAAAAGCTACTAATGGAGACACACATTTAGGTGGAGATGACTTCGATCAAAGAATTATTGAGTGGATCATTGAAGAATTTAAGAAAGATCAAGGAATTGACTTACAAAATGACAATATGGCTCTACAGCGACTAAAAGAAGCTGCTGAAAAAGCAAAAATCGAATTATCCAATGTGATGCAAAGTGAAATAAATCTTCCTTTTATTACTGCAGACTCTTCTGGTCCAAAACATCTAGCTATGAGTCTAACTAGAGCCAAACTAGAACAACTAGTAGATGACTTAATATCAAAAACTGTTGAACCATGCAAAAAAGCTATTGAGGATGCAGGGATAAAAGCAAGTGATATTAATGAGGTTATATTAGTTGGAGGAATGACTCGTATGCCATCGGTACAAGATAAGGTTAAGGAACTTTTTGAAAAAGATCCCCATAAAGGAGTAAACCCAGATGAGGTAGTTGCTATTGGAGCAGCAATTCAAGCTGGTGTCCTACAAGGTGATGTTAGAGATGTTCTTCTTTTAGATGTAACACCACTATCACTCGGAATAGAAACACTGGGTGGAGTCATGACTCCCTTAATTCCTCGAAATACAACTATACCAACTGCTAAAAGTGAAGTATTTAGTACAGCTGGTGATAATCAAGATAAAGTTGAAATACATGTTCTACAGGGTGAAAGAAGTATGGCAACAGAAAATAATTCTATCGGAAAATTTGTCCTCGATGGCATTTTACCAGCACCAAGAGGTATACCCCAAATTGAAGTAACTTTTGATCTTGACGCAAATGGCATATTAAATGTTTCTGCAAAAGATAAAGGTACAGGGAAAGAACAAAAGATCACAATTACTGCTAGTTCAGGATTATCAAAGGAAGATGTTGAAAAATTAGTACAGGAAGCTGAAGCAAATGCTGATGACGATCGAAGAAAAAAAGAATCTGTTGAAACAAGAAACATAGCAGATAATCTAATTTATACAACTGAAAAGACACTTGCTGAGAACAGTGATAAAGTACCAGAAGAACTAAAAACACAAATTGAATCAAAAGTTACTGAATTAAAGAATGCTATTGAGAGTGATGATGATGAAACTATTAAAACATCATTAGATGATTTGCAGCAAACATTACAAGAATTAGGAAATGCTGTATATAGCCAAGAACAGGAGAATACTACTGAAAGTGAAACTTCAGAAGACACAAAACCTGAGGATGATGAAACTGTTGAAGGGGAGTATAGAGAAGTTTAGGGACATCAAAAAGGAGATCTTATGCCAATGCAAACTCTTATACTTGGAGAAGATTATCAAACTGAGAGTGGAGAAAAATCTAGGTTAAATGAAATACTATTTTCAACGAAAGATAAATCAATAGTTGGTATAATTGTCAGAATTAATAGATCAACACCCAACTTATTTATTCCTCTTCAAACTCAGATAAATAATAAAAAGTCACAACAAAAAGGAATGATCCATTTTTCAAAGCGGACCATTATTCATACTAATGATAAATCAAAATCACAGTTATTTGGTGTGATGATCGATAGTAATACATATAGGCCAAATTATTTTTTAATAAAAATAGGTGGCAAAATATTTAGTGTGGATAACGAACATTTAGATAATATAAGCTCGGGAGCTCCTACATTAAATTCAAAAGTTAAAATTAGCGAAATACCTATTTATTTATCTGACCAGTTAGCAACTAAAGAAGCTAATTTTGCTTTAACGAGATTTTTTGAATCTAATTATTCTTCTGTATCTAATGTTAAAGTAGAAGTCATTTCTGGGACGGCATATTTAACTGGTACATGCCAATTCAATGATCAGAGTATTTCTATTGAAAAATTTATAGGAAACTTAGATGGAATTTTATCTATAAATAATGAAATTGTATGCTATTCTGATCTAGAAATCATTATTGCTAAAAAATTAGCTGATTCCAATATTTTTCATGATGGATTCGTTTCAATTAAAATTTACGACAATAAAATAGCATTAAAAGGTAATTTAAAATCCCAAAAAAGCATGGATAATGCTCTATCAATAATTCAAGAGTTAGATTCAACTAGTATAATTGAAAATAATATTAAATTGAAAATTTGAAGTGATTTTTATAATAGAATAGTGTATTTTTTATTGAAGAATTATTTTGGATATTTATTTCAGTATAAACTTTCATGAAAGGGTATCAAAGTGAATTATAGTATCGATGCACATTCTATAATTGTTCCTGAAGTTGTTGTTCAAAGGTTACCTCACTACCTAAATATATTAAGCATCCTCCAAGTTGAAAAAACAAAAATTGTAAGTTCTGAACAATTGGGGTATTTAGCACAAATTACTCCTGCTCAAATTAGAAAAGACTTAAGTTATTTTGGGAAATTTGGTAAACAAGGAAAAGGGTATGCTGTAAATATTCTAGTAAAAAGATTACGAGAAATTCTTGGAGTAAATTTACAATGGGAGGTTTGTTTAATAGGTGTTGGTAGACTTGGAAGAGCTTTGTTAAGTTATCCCGGGTTTGCACCTGAGGGATTTAATATAATTGCTGCTTTTGATTCTGACCTTTCGCAAATAGGACAACAAATTGGCAAAATCCAAATAAAAAATATTTCAGAGATAGAGAGTTTTTTACAAAATAGTAATATTCAAATTGCAATTGTAGCAGTACCAGCTAATGTAACAAAAGCCATACTAAATTTACTTTACGATTCAGGAATCAAAGCAGTTTTAAATTATGCTCCATTTACTCCGCTAGATCATAAGGACATGATTATCAGAAATATTGACCCAGTAGCATCTCTACAATCGTTAACATACCATTTAAAGATTAATACTTAGGAAACGGAAGGAGGTCTGTTTGTAGATCTTCTTTTTTGAGCAATTCTTAAACGTACCTGGTCTCTTCTTATCGATGCAACAGCATTAGCCAAGTCAATATCTGATTGATTACTACTAATCTTTTCTTCTGCTTGCTTTATTGCTTCTTGAACTTTTTCTTCATCTATTTCTTCAACACGCTCAGCTGCATCAGCTAAAATAGTAACCTGATTCCCCAATACCTCGATAAATCCACCTGAAAGATATAAATAAGTATCTTCGGATCCATCCTGAATAATACGTACTTCACCAGGCTGAAGAGATGTCAATAAAGGAGCATGGTTATCAAGTATAGCAATTTCACCTTCTATACTTGGAGCAACAACACCACGTACATCATCTGAATAAATATTCTTTTCTGCCGAAACAATCTCTAATTTCATTGAGAAAATTTCTCCTATTTAAATTTAACTATTAGCAGAAGCTCGTGCTTCTTCAATATCACCTACCATGTAAAATGCCTGTTCAGGCAAGTCATCGTGTTTTCCTTCTAAGATTTCCTTGAAACCGCGGATTGTATCTTGAATTGGAACATATCTTCCTTCTCGACCGGTAAATTGTGTAGCAACGAAAAATGGTTGTGAGAAAAATCTTTGTAACTTACGCGCTCTAGATACAGTTAATTTATCTTCCTCAGATAATTCTTCCATACCTAAAATTGCAATAACATCTTGCAAATCTTTATATCTCTGCAAATACTCTTGTACACCACGTGCAACTTGGTAATGTTCCTCTCCAACAATTAATGGATCAAGAATTCTCGAGTTAGATGCTAATGGGTCCACAGCAGGATATATTCCTTGTTCAGAAATTGCTCTATCAAGAGAGATGTTTGCATCCAAATGTCCAAATGTAGTGGATACACCCGGATCAGTATAGTCATCAGCAGGAACATAAACCGCTTGAAAGGATGTAATTGAACCATTTTTAGTCGATGTAATTCGTTCCTGTAAAGCTCCCATTTCTGTAGCCAATGTTGGTTGGTATCCAACAGCTGAAGGCATTCTACCCAAAAGTGCTGATACTTCCATACCAGCTAATGTATATCTAAATATGTTATCGATGAATAGCAAAACATCCTGATTTTGTTGGTCTCTAAAATATTCTGCCATAGTCAAACCTGTTAGGCTAATTCTGTATCTAACTCCTGGTGGTTCATTCATTTGTCCAAAAACGAGGGCTGTATTTTGTAATACCCCTGATTCTTCCATTTCATTCCAAAGGTCGTTTCCTTCTCTAGATCTTTCACCCACACCTGCAAATACCGAATAGCCTTTGTGAACTTGAGCAATATTTCGAATTAACTCCATGATAATAACTGTTTTACCAGTCCCTGCACCACCAAAGGCTCCAATTTTTCCACCTTTAGTAAACGGAGCAATCAAATCAATAACCTTTACTCCTGTTTCAAGCATTTCTGTACTAGAACTCTGATCCTCGAAACTAGGGGCTGCTCGATGAATAGGCCAATGTTCTTCTGCTGTAACCTCTCCAATATTATCAAGTGCCTTTCCTGTAACATTAAACAACCGCCCTAATGAGCCATCACCAACAGGTACAGCAATTGGTTGCCCAGTATCATTAACTTCCATACCTCTAGCAAGGCCTTCAGTTGCGCCCATTGCTAAACAACGAACCCAATTATTACCTACATGTTGTTCTACTTCTAAAACTAATTCTTCTCCATTGTGTTCGAGAGTCAAAGCATTGTAAATTTCAGGAAGATTGTCAGGAGGGAATTCTACGTCTACAACCGTACCAATAATCTGTACTATTTTACCTTTATTTTCTGCCATTTCATTCCGCCTTTTTATTATTAATTTAGAGCAGCAACTCCGCCCACTATATCTAATAGTTCTGTAGTAATAGCTTCTTGCCTTACTTTATTCATGAGTAAAGTTAATGAATCAATCATATCATTAGCACTATCAGTAGCATTTCTCATAGCAACCATTCGTGATGAATGTTCACATGCTCTAGATTCTAATAATGCATGATAAATTTCAGTCTCAATATATCTTGGTAAAAGCAGTTCCATGAGATCAATACTTGATGGTTCATATATATAACCAACTGTTTCATTACTTGATAATTCTGATGGTATTACTGGTAAGAGTTGTTTAATGATAGGGGTTTGCAATGTTACATTAATAAACTGAGGGTAACTTAATACAACCTTATCTATACTTCCATCCATATATCCATCTATAACAAGCTTAGCAATTGGCATAATGTCTTCAACGGTCGCCTTATCAGGTAAATCAGTAAAAACAGCCATAGGCTGGTTACCAGTCCTTGTAAGAAAATCTCTTCCTTTTTTTCCAACTGCAACACTAGTAATTGTTGAACTTTCATTAAGAATAAAATCGCCACAAGATCTATTTAAATTGCCCGGTAAGCCTCCACAAAGACCTCTATCAGGAGTCATATGAATAACTACAGTATTATTAATTTCGCGTTCAATTAATAACGGGTGTATTTCTTCTCCTTCAATTGGTTGAGCAGCAAGATCAGATAAAACATGTTCTATTTTTTCAGCATAAGGTCGGCCAGCAAGAGTAGCAAGTTGAGCAAATCTCATCTTAGATGCTGCTATCATTTGCATAGCTTTTGTTATTTTAGCTGTACTTTGAACGCTTCTTATTCTTCTTCTAATTGTTCTTACATTTGCCATATTATTCCTACAGTATATTAAGCTAAATTGACTTTATTAAACGCTTCAATAGCTTCCTTTAATTTGGTTTCTGTCTCTTCATTTATATCTGCATTGGTAGTGATGCTTTCCATAATGTCACTATGGCTAGCAGTCATAAACGCAAGAAAGTCGTTTTCCCATTTTTTAACTGTTTCCACGGGAACTTGATCCATGAATCCATTAATAGCTGCATATAAAACCACTACCTGATTATTCATTGCAAGTGGTACATACTGTGCCTGTTTTAAAACTTCACTTATCCTTTGTCCCCGTTCGAGTCTTGTTCTCGTTGCGTCGTCAAGATCATCAGTACCAAATTGAGCAAATGTAACCAATTCCCTATATTGAGCAAGATCAAGTCTCAATTGACCAGCAACTTTACGCATTGCTCTCGTTTGAGCCGAACCGCCAACTCTAGATACTGACAAACCAACGTTTACGGCAGGTCTGGTACCTGAGTTAAACAAATCTGTTTCAAGATAAATTTGTCCATCAGTAATTGAAATAACATTTGTAGGTATATATGCTGAAACGTCACCAGCCTGAGTTTCAATAATTGGTAAGGCAGTAATAGAACCCCCACCTAATTCTGGGCTGAGACGTGCAGCACGTTCTAACAAACGGCTATGTAGATAGAAAACGTCTCCTGGATAAGCCTCACGACCAGGAGGTCTCTTCAATAATAGAGAAAGTTGACGATATGCCCATGCATGTTTCGATAAATCATCATAAATAATCAAAACGTCTTTTCCTTGATCCATAAAATATTCACCGATTGCACAACCAGTGTATGGGGCAAGATATTGAAGAGCTACAGGATCTGAAGCATTTGCAGCAACTACTATAGTATGCTCCATAGCACCATATTCCTCTAACTGCGCGACTGTTGCAGCAACTTTAGCAACACGCTGACCTATAGAGACATATATACATATTAGATCTCCACCTTTTTGGTTTATTATTGTATCAATTGCTATAGCACTTTTCCCAGTAGATCTATCTCCAATTATCAATTCTCGTTGGCCTCTACCAATTGGTATCATACTATCTATTGCTTTAATTCCAGTCTGCATAGGAGTGTTAACAGCCTGACGACTTACGACGTTAGGTGCAACCTTCTCAACAGGCCTTGATTCTGAACTTGTTATAGCTCCTCGGCCATCAATTGGTTCTCCTAGTGCGTTCATTACTCGGCCAATAACCGTATCTCCGACAGGAACCTCAGCAATTCTACCAGTGGATCTTACTTCGTTTCCTTCAGCAATTCCTTTGTCATCACCTAAAATAACTGCCGAAACTGAATCTTCTTCTAAGTTCATAGCCATTCCAATAACACCACCAGGAAACTCTAAGAGTTCTGTTAACCGTACTCCTGATAGCCCATGTATGTTCGCTATAGCATCACCTACTTCAGTCACTACACCAACATTTACCATACTGGCAGAAGAACCATATTCCTCTATTTGTTTTTTTATAACTGACGCTATATCCTGTCCCCTAGTCGTCATAAATTCACCTCAAATAATCTTCTTATCGTTATTTAAATTAAAACTATTTACTTATTTGTCTTTTAAGACCAATCAATTTTTCTTGTATACTGCCATCGATAACTAAGTCATTAACCCTTACTACTAATCCACCTAATAATTCTGGGTCTTTATGATATGAAACCTGAAGTTCAGTATTTAACCCCTTTGATATACTCTCTTTGATGTTAGACTGTTGCTCTTTATTCAAATCAACAGCAGTATAAACTTCTGCTCTTGCAACACCACTTGATGCATCAACAAGTTTATTAAACTCATCTTTAATTAATTCAATCAGATTGATTGAATTTCTTATAGAAAGTAGACAAACAAGATTGACTAATAAAGGATTAAAATCCTTCATAGTTGTATTCAATACAGTAAGTTTTTGTTGTAAAGGAATTTTTGCAGAATTAACAAAGGAATATACCGATTCATCTTCCATAAGTTTGGATAAATCAGAGAGTTGAGAAGCCCATTCTTGCAAATCACCAGAGCTCTCTGCAATTTGAAAAGCTGCTTCTGCGTACCTTTTTGCCTTGGGTCCTTTAGCCATTTATTCTATGACTCCTCAGTTTTATCAGTAAATGCATTTTCAAGAACATTATCAATAATATCTTTATGGGTATTTTCATCAAGAGATCGTTGAATAATTTGCTCAGCAGCAGAAACTGCTAAACCGCCAAAGTTTGAGCGGAGCTCATCCATTGCAGAGTCTCGCTCGCGCTCTATATCATTTTTAGCTTTTACTAAAAATTCTTCAGCTTCTTTTTTTGATTTTTCTCGTTCCTGATCACTAAGTTTTTCAGCTGCAGAACGAGCATCTTCAATAATAGCTTGGCCTTGTTTCCTAGCTTCAACAAGCTGATCATCTAGTTGAGCTTGTTGTTGTGCACTTTCTTCACGAACTTTATCTGCTAACTCCAAACTATCTTTAATATTTGATGAACGATCATCAAGTATCTTCAATATTGGCTTGTAAGCGAATTTAGATAAAACTATCAGCAAGATAGTAAAGTTTAACAAATAAGCTATTAAACTTGGCCAGTGAAAACCTAAAGCTTCCATAAGTTACTCCAGTATTCTATATTAATAAACTATGCTTACGAACTAAGCAACTATGGCAAGTATTACACCAATAATTAATGCATAAATACCAAGAGCCTCAGCAAACGCTATTGCTAAAATCATATTTGTTGCAATAGGACCCCTTGCTTCAGGATTCCTGCTCAAAGCATTCAAAGCTCCTGAGCCTATCATACCAATTCCAATACCAGGGCCTATCATGCCTATACCGACAGCAAGACCTGCACCTATGTATTTTGAATATGTAATCATTTCTGCAATTGTACCTTCCATTAAAAACCCCCTAGTTAAATTATGTATACAAAGTTTCAATCACACTATTTTCAATGGTCTTCACCCTCATCATGATGAGGCTCAATAGCCATTGTTACGAAAACTAAAGTTAATGCAGAGAAAATCAACGACTGTATCACACCTACAAGTAATTCGAGACCGTAGAACGGTAGTGAAAAAGCAAAAGGAATTAAGAACGATGTCATAAGTAGTAGTATTTCCCCAGCTGTCATATTTCCGAATAAACGGAATGTAAAACTGACGAGTCTTATAAATTCACTGAGTAATTCTAAAATACCAACAAAGAAATCAACGATACCTTCAAATATTTTACCTTTTAAAAGAGCACCAAATCGGAAAAATTTACCAAAATAACCAAAACCTAAAGTTTTAATTCCCCAATATTCAACAAAAATAAACGAAACTATAGCCAAAGCTAAAGGCATATTGAGATCTGTACCTGCAGGCCTTAGAAAATGGCCTGTAATATGCCCTTCTGAATCGAAGGTTGAAAGGCTTTGATATATTGGTATCAAACCTAACCAAGCATTTACTAGTACGAACAAGAAAATCGTAGCAAAAAGAGGAAAGAATTTTTTTGCATTATCTCCTACTACTCCTTCAGCAAATCCGTATAAAGCAGATATAATTGACTCAATAATATTGTAAAAGCCTTTAGGTTCACGATCGGATCTACCGCCTCTAGCACCTAAAACTAATACAAGAATTAATATTATTGTAGCTATCCATGAAGATATTAAGGTATTTGTAATGACAAAATGATTTGGTGGCAAACCATGATGACCATCTTTTTCGTGGTCTCCATGTCCGTCAGATTCTTTTGAGTGATCGTCATGTGGATCACCATGGGCATCAGAAGTAAAAGGATCATATATCAGTTGTGGAGGTAAGTGAACTTCAGGTTTTTTTAAAAACGGGTTACTATCAGTAAACTTTGAACCGATGGCACCAACAATAAAACCAACAACAAATAGTGCTAGCAGAGCAACTCCAAAACCGTAAACTAAACTCTTATTCAAGCTCAATTGCATTTATTCCTTTCAAATCAGTACCGTTAAAACCTATAAGCCTGAAAAGATAGACTTTAACATTTTGTAGGTACCGTATGAAGCAATTGCTAAACCAAAAAAAGTCCCAAATACCATTAAAAATGGACCTGTATGAAATTTTTGATCTAGCCACATACCAGCAAAAGCACCTAACAAGATGCTTATGGCCACATACCAACCTAACCCCATAATCCTTGCTGTTAACAACAAGTTATCTCTCATAGTTTCACAAAACCTCGTGAAGTTTATCACAAGCATTAGATAGGGTCAATGACCCTATTGCTTATTATCTGAGTTCCCTAAACCTTCCATGTCTAAACCATTAATAAATTCAGAAAAAGCAGACATGCCATTTAATTCATCTGAGGATAAATCTTTAGCATTTTGGGGATTTGAAGAGCTCTCGTTTTTTGTGGTTTTATTGAGAGGGTTCCCTTCTTCATCCAAGAATACTCCAGCCTTTTCCAAAACTTTATCTGCAACGTATATTGGAACCTCAGCACGAACAGCTATTGCAATCGCATCACTTGGACGGGCATCTAATTCCAATAATTTACCTTTTGAATTAAATACTAATTGTGCAAAAAAAGTTTCGTCCTCTAAATCAGTAACATTTATGCATTGCAGCTCACCCGCAAATAAATCAATCATGGATTTCATTAAGTCATGTGTTAATGGGCGGGGAACAGAAACTCCTTGAAGTTTAACAGCTATAGAGTCTGCTTCAGAAGATCCGATCCAGATAGGAATAGATTTACCAGAAGCCTTATCTTTCAAAATAACAACCCGCTGATAATTAACTAAACTAACCCTAATACTATCGACATTCACTTCATGCATTTCTAAGCAACCTAAAGAGTTGGTTGAAACTAATTAATAAAATTATCCTTTTTTGCTTGTTAACATGTCAATATAGAAAAAGAGCATATTATAGGAAATTGAATCAATATAATCACTATTGGTCTGAAATTTAGACAAGTTAAGCTCAGTAAAAGCTAGAATTTTATTTGATTTAAATTAAAGATTCTATAATTTGTTGTATTTCAAAACGAAGATTTTTTGCTTTTTCTCGAGCTATATCTGGAAAGTTTTTCTCTGATGATGAGTATAAAATACCTCGAGACGAATTTATAATTGAACGTCTAACTAAAGGATTTACACTAGCTTCAAGCGATTCTTTTAATGCCCCCGATTGAGAACCTACTCCTGGGATTAAAATCGGACAATCAGGTGCTAAATTACGTGCAATACCAAGCTCTTCTGGGTACGTAGCACCAACTACCAATCCAATGTTCTTATTTTTATCCCACTTTATTATTTCCTGAATCATATATTCATAAAAATGCAAAGAAGAATCTGTTGAATTATTAACATAAACCCTCAAATCTTGGAAAGTTTTCCCATCAGGATTAGAGGATTTTACCCATGCAAAAACACCCCTATCTTCATGTGAAGTAAATGGCTCTACAGAATCATATCCTGCAAAAGGGTTTATTGTAATGGCGTCAAAATCCCAAAAGTTAAACAAAGCATCTGCATAGGCTTTGGCCGTATGACCAATATCACCTCTTTTAGCATCTCCTATAATTACAATTTCATTATTGACTGATTTTATGTGAGAAATAGTTTTTTCTAAAGCTTGAAGTCCTTGAATACCCTCTGATTCATAAAAAGCAAAATTAGGTTTATAAGCACATACCAAGTCGAAAGTCTGATCAATTATTAATTGGTTAAATTGAAAAATGTCATCTATCGGCATACTTTCTTTAATAGGGTCCAATCCTATGCAAAGTAAACTATTATTTTTATCTATTATATTGTCTAATTTTTCATAAAATTTCAAAGTGTTTCTCTTTCAAATACACCCGATAATATTGCTATAACAAAAACTTAGGAACATCAATATATGGGTAATAATTATTATGCTCAGGTACATCTTTAATATAGTCTTCAGAAGATTTGATATTATAGTTTTGATCAACACTAAATAAATTATCGATAGCTGCTCTTGCAGTATCTAGAGAAGTAAAACATGGTATACGACGTTCGACAGCATTTCTCCTGATTTCAAATCCATCACGTATTACAGATGTTAAACTTGATTCAGTATTTATTACAACATCTACAGTTCCATTCTGTATTACATCAACGACATTAGGATGTCCTTCAGCTATACGTTTGGTAATCATTTTTACATCCAAGCCCAATGCCTCAATCATTGCACCAGTACCTTCAGTTGCATATAAATCACAGCCGAATTCAGCTAGCTTTTTCATTAAATCGATAGCTTCAGGTTTATCTCTATCAGATATACTCACTAGAATTGAATTATTCGGTTGTATTGAATAACCGCCCGCAAGTAAAGCTTTTGATATTGCAGAAGGAATATTGTAATCAATGCCCATCACTTCACCGGTTGACTTCATTTCGGGACCTAAATACGTATCTACACCAGCTAATTTCGACATTGAAAACACAGGTGCTTTGACACCATATAAACCATTATGAGGATACAAACCTGAAGTATATCCCATTTCTGACAACTTTTTCCCCAGCATAATTTTAGTTGCTAAAGAAACCATAGGTATATCAGTTATTTTTGACATAAAAGGAACTGTTCGACTAGATCTTGGATTAGCCTCTATAATGTATACAACAGGTTTTTTATCTGATTTCTGGTCATGTTCAATAACAAACTGTATATTTATCAATCCCTGTGTTTTTAATCCTAATGCTATCTTTATTGTGTACTCAGTAATAATTTTTATAGTATCTGGGTCTAGTGTTATTCCTGGATAAACTGCCATAGAATCACCACTATGGACCCCTGCTCGCTCAATATGTTCCATTATTCCAGGTATTAATACATCTGTACCATCACATATGGCATCAACCTCAACTTCTCTTCCAGAGACATACTTATCAATTAGTACATTATTTGTAGCTCCAACTTTCGTTGCTTCAGTGAGATATCGAATTAATTCTGTTGGTGTTTGTACAACTTCCATTGCACGCCCTCCTAAAACATAGCTTGGACGTACTAAAACTGGATATCCAATATTTTCAGCAATTTTAATTCCGTCTTCAACACTAGAAACTACAGCTCCTGCTGGTTGAGGAATATCTAATGATTGTAGGAAATGTTCGAATTTTTCTCGATCTGCTGCGATGTCTATTGCCTCAGCAGATGAACCTAAAATAGGTAGTTGGTGTCGGCCTAAACTTTGAGATAGATTAATTGCTGTTTGTCCTCCAAATTGAACTACACAAGGGGGAACGCCAGACTTGTCTTTTACTATAGTCTCATTATCAATAATATCTAAAATACTTTCTTCATCAAGAGGTTCAAAATATAAACGACTACTAGTGTCAAAATCTGTTGAAACGGTTTCTGGATTAGAATTGACTATAATGCTAGCAGTGCCTTCTTCTTGCAACGCCCACGCTGCATGGACGCTACAATAATCAAATTCAATTCCTTGTCCTATTCTAATAGGTCCACTTCCAATTACTAATGCCTTTTTACCCTCTAGAGGATCTGCTTCATTTTCTTGTTCATATGTACTATAAAAATAAGGAGTTTCTGCTTCGAATTCTGCAGCACATGTATCTACCATTTTATACACAGGCGTGATACCAGTTTCTTTTCTTTGTTGTCGAATCTGACTTACTAATCGATCTGTTAATGTAGCTATTTGATCATCAGAAAATCCCATTTTTTTAGCTTTTTTTAATAAATCATAATCTAGTGGTTCAGATAATAATCTTCTTTCCATATCAACTATTAATTTACACGAATTTATAAACCAAGGATCAATACCAGTAATTAAACAAAGTTCTTTAACAGAAACATCTTTGCGCAAAGCAGAAAATAGTGCCCACAATCTATTATCGTTAGAATAAAGTGGTAAGTCTTCAACTGAAAAATCTTCCTTTTTCCAATCGGAGCTTTCCCATAAAAGAGAACGCCCACTAATTTCAAGGGAGCGAATAGCTTTTTGTAAGGCTGCAGTAAATGTTCTATCAACTGCCATTACTTCACCAGTTGCTTTCATTTGAATACCCAAATTTCTATCTCCAGTTGGGAACTTATCAAATGGCCACCTAGGAATTTTAACAACACAGTAATCAAGTGCAGGTTCAAATGCAGCAGATGTCTTACCTGTGATCGGGTTGTCAATTTGATCAAGGGTTTTTCCTATAGCTACCTTGGAAGCAACTCTTGCTATAGGGTATCCAGTTGCTTTGCTAGCAAGTGCAGAACTTCTACTAACTCGAGGATTTACTTCGATAACATAATATTCAGATTCATATTTTGACAAGTCAATACCTTCTGGTTGAGTAATAGGATTTGGTCTTAATGCATACTGCACATTACAACCACCTTGTATTCCTAAGCTTTTAATAATATTTTGACTTGCTGTTCGCAACATTTGATATTCTTTGTCAGACAAAGTTTGACTGGGAGCAACAACAATACTATCACCTGTGTGCACACCCATTGGATCCATATTTTCCATTACACAGATGGTTAAACAATTGTCATCTGCATCTCGCATGATTTCATACTCAAGCTCTTTCCATCCCAAAAGATAGCTTTCTATTAGTACCTGACTAACAGGGCTGGCTTTCAATCCATCATTGATTGTTTGATCAAATTCATCCCAATCATATACAACACCGCCACCAGTGCCTCCTAGTGTAAATGCTGGCCTAACTACTAATGGCAAAGCCATACCTTCTACTTTAGATCTAGCTTCTTCAATAGAAGTAATACTGACACTTGGAAGAACAGGTTCTCCAATTTCGATTAAAAGTTCGCGAAATTGATCTCTATCTTCAGCCTTTTTAATTGTTTCAATTGGGGTTCCAAGTAATCTAACACCGTATTTTTCTAATATTCCCAAATCGGATAATTGAACTGCTAAATTTAAACCTGTCTGGCCACCCAATGTGGGTAATAAACCATCTGGACGTTCTTTATCAATAATTTTAGTAATTACTTCAACAGTTAAAGGCTCGATATATATATGATCTGCAATACCTGTATCAGTCATAATTGTAGCAGGATTAGAATTAATTAATATTGTTTCTACTCCCTCTTCTTTTATTGATCTGCATGCCTGTGAACCAGCATAATCAAACTCAGCTGCTTGACCAATAACTATTGGCCCTGAACCAATTATTAATACCTTTTTTATTTCCTTATCTAATTCCATCTATTTCCTTCTATAACTTAATCTTCCAAAATATATTACGTTTACTACTTACATATTTGACTTTATTACATAAAGTGCTACCCATGACCCAATAAGTAACCAAGGTACAACGCTCCACACCCAACGATCAGAAATAAAACCAGGCAACCAAGAACTCGAATCAGGATTAGCACTTAAATTTACTAAATCGAGTTCTAATTCATCATCTCCATCAGCAATTTTTCGCGCAAGATTCGATGATTTCCTTGGACCAGATTTCTGATTTTGTCGTAAAAAAGTTAAATATAAGCTAGACCTCATACCTAATTCTTTTTCTATTTCGTTACGTCGTATTTCAGCTATTTTTTGCCCTGAAAACATTCTTCTTAAAAGCAACCACCAACCTACAGCAAGTAAAGATGCTACTATAGAAATTAATCCTACACTATCAGTTGTTTGAGGCCTTGTGGGGTCCATTACAGTTAATAGGAATACTATACCGACCATAGATAGGCTGACTAAAACTAATCCACTCATCCATACCCTTTGTTGAAGTTGTGACCAATATGCATCGAGCAGTTCATATTCAATCAATAAAACTTGCCAACGTCCCCGAGAAGATTGATTATTCGCATTATTTTTTTCTGCTTCATTAACCATTATGTTACTCCTTTATTTTTTCTATGAACCTATCAAATAAATATGTATTATCTAAAGGTCCTGGAGAGGCTTCAGAATGAAACTGAATACCCATCACCGGTAAATTCTTATGTTCTATTCCTTCAACAGTTCCATCTATAAGGTTAATATGGCTTATTGATAAGTCATTTGGTAAAGTATCTGGATCTATAGCAAATCCGTGATTTTGAGATGTTATAGTAACCTTACCGCTACTTATATCTTTCACAGGATGATTTGCACCATGATGACCAAATTTCAATTTGAAAGTATTTGCACCTAATGCCCTAGCTATTAATTGATTTCCAAGGCATATACCAAAAAGGGGTTTATTATTAATTAATTCTTCCACTGTGTTTGATAATTGATCAAGCATCGAAGGGTCACCTGGACCTGGAGAAATTACTATTCCGTCAGGGTTTTTTTCTAATATTTTTTCTAATGAAGCATTTACTGGAAAAACTTCAACTTTACATCCGCGTATAGATAAACTTTTTAAAATATTAAATTTAACCCCACAGTCAATGACTGCAATCTTCAGATTATCAGTTGAATTTTTATTATCTTCATTCCAATCATATCTAGTATTAGAAGAAACAGATAAAACATGATTTACTTCAAGATAATGAGGTTGATTCAATAATTTCTTTAATTCTTCTTCTGGATTTGGATTATTAGTAATACACCCCATCATAGATCCAGTAGATCTTATTTTTTTTGTCACTGCTCTTGTATCAATATCAAAAATACCAGGTATGTCATTATTTTTTAGATAACTATCCAAATCTAATTCAGAGTCAAAATGACTTGGAAATTCACAATATTCTCTAATTACATAACCTTTTACTTGTATTTGCTTAGATTGAGAATCAGTATTATTAATGCCATAATTTCCGATTAATGGATAGGTAGCCACTACAATCTGTCCGGAATATGATGGGTCAGTCAGTATTTCCTGATATCCTGTCATACTCGTATTAAATACAACTTCTCCATATTTGGTACCTGACAAGCCTAAACTATTGCCTTCAAAAATTGATCCATCTTCTAAAATTAAATACGCTTTCTGCATTCTACCTCACCATTTATCTTATCTAATTGTTATTAAACTCATAAACTACAGATCCTTTGGCCAAAGTCAAAAGAACTCTGCCCTTAAAAGTCATACCTTCTAAAGGAGTAAGCTTACTCTTTGATATAAAATCTTTACCTACAATAGTAGTGTCACTATTTAAATCTAGGAGAACAATATCGGCTAATTCTCCTTTAATAATTCCTTTAGGTTTTTCTATTGAATTTGCTATAACTTTCACTGCACCTAAAGTTAAACGATTAATAATTTCCACAATATCTAATATATTTTTATGATACAAACTTGCCAAAAGAGTAAATGCTGTTTCTAGTCCATTAATCCCATAAGCTGCGTCATCTAGAGTTGTAATTTTATCTTGAAGTGCATGAGGAGCATGATCAGTTGCTATAGCATCAATTATTCCTTCTTTGACACCGGTTAATAAAGACTCTATATCTGTTTTAGTCCTTAACGGAGGATTAACCTTTAAATTCGAGTCATAAGCATCGGTTCCTAGACTTGTAAAAATATCCACATCTCTCTGATGACCTAAAAACCAACTGTCTGTCATAGTTAAATGGTGCGGTGTAACTTCTGCAGTAACATTGACACCAAAATTTTTTGCTTCATTTATTAGTTCGACTGCACGAGCAGTGCTAGCATGAGCTATATGTAAATGTCCCCCGTATTTTTTTGCCAACTCTATGTCTCTTGCAACCATAATATCTTCTGCTTGATTTGGCCATCCTGATAAGCCTAATCTATTAGAAATCTTCCCTTCATTAACTGAAGAATGTTTTGATAATTGGGTGTCTTCACAATGATTAATTACCGGTAGCCCAAGATGTTCACTATATTGCAGTGCTATTTGCATTATCTCGGGGTTATAAATTGGATCACCATCATCACTAAAGCCTACACAACCAGCATTTTTAAGATCCCACATCTCAGAAATTTGTATTCCTTTTCTTCCTTTTGTAACACATCCAATAGGAAGGACTTGTATTAATTCAAACTTCTTAGATTCATCTAATATATACTTAACCGTACTAGAATTATCCACTGGAGGATTAGTATTTGGCATAGAACATATTGTTGTAAATCCACCTTTAGCAGCAGCTAACATACCTGTTTCGATAGTTTCTTTATGCTCTTCTCCTGGGTCTCTAAGATGGGTATGCAAATCAATAAAACCAGGGCTTAAAATTTTATCTGTTCCATCTATAATATCAATATTAGGTTTTTCAGATTGAGCAAATAAATCTTTTCCGATATTTGTTATTATTCCATCTACGATGATAATATCTGAAATATTATCTACTTTGTTATAGGGATCTATTATTCTGACATTTTTAATACCTAAGCTAGATTTACTCATTGAAATCCCCTCCACTGAGCATTAAATATAGTAAGCTCATTCTTATCGCTACACCGTATCGAACCTGATTTTCAATCTGGGATCGATCACTATGAGCAATTTCAGAACTTATTTCAACGCCTTCGTTCATAGGGCCAGGATGCATAACAATTGCACTAGGTTTTGCAAATTTCAGAGTTTTATCATTAATCTGAAAACGCGATGAATATTCTCTGAGAGAAGGAAATCCAGAAACTTCTCCTAAACGTTCTTGTTGAATTCGTAAAGGCATAACAATATCAGCCTTATCCAAAGCCTTTTCTAAATCATATTCAATATTGACTTTATTATAGGGATCAGACTCATCAATATTAGATTTGTTCAAAAGAATTGTGGGTAGTAAACTTTTTGGGGCACATAAAGTGATATTTACACCTAGTTTCTGAAAACCTATAATATCGGATCTAGCAACTCTGCTGTGCAAAATATCGCCCACAATGACAACTTTAAGACCTTCAAGTTTATCAAAAGATTGTTTGACAGTATAAAGATCAATGAGGGCTTGAGTAGGATGGGCGTGCCAACCATCACCGGCATTAATAATTTTTGTTTTTAATAAATTTTTTGCCATAAAATTTGGAGCACCTGAATGTGGATGACGAACTATAATTAAGTCGGTATGAGCAGATTGTAGTGTAAGACATGTATTGAGTAGTGATTCTCCTTTATCAATACTAGTACCACTACCAGACATATTAATTACGTCAGCACCCAAAAGCTTTCCTGCTTCCTCAAAGGATACTCTTGTTCTGGTACTAGATTCGTAAAATAAAGTAACTATTGTTTTACCTTTAAGTAATGAAGATTTTTTCTCATTATTTAAAAGAAAAGAATCAATAATTTCTGAGAGAGAAAATATAGTTTCTAAATCGTTAAAGTCTAGTTGATCTATATCTAATAAGTTTTTTACAGAATGGGATAATTTATAATTATGCTCAACTATGGATTCTATACTTTTAAGGTTTTTCATCTTATAGAACCCCATCAAATATCATAAGAAAAAAAGAAGCTAATAAACAGGGTTCGTTTCCCCTTATTTGTTTTCCTCTTAGTATATAAATTTGAGCGCTTCTAATCAAAAAAAAAACCCCTGCACAAGACTAGCAAGAGTTTATAATAAAGAAACCAAAGGGGTTCATTACCGCCTCACAAGTCTCAACGAATTGATTCTAAAGTGTGAGTAATCAAGTGAATAATCTATCACTTTAAAATTAGCATTTATAATGTATCATTTGTTTTAATCATTTACAAGAACAATATTAGATCAAAACTGGTAATTTTAAGTTAATCATTCGTTGCTTTCAAAAAAATAGCAGTTTATAATGAATCTAATATATATTTTGAAATCTATGAACGGGGATTAAATGAAGCCATTTGAATATTTCGCACCACAATCTTTAGATGAAGCCATATCAATTTTTGATAATGCCAAGGAAGTAGGAGACACTAGAGGTTTAATTGGTGGAAGCGATCTAATCGATCAGGTAAGAAATGGTAGAAGAGAACCCAACAACGTTGTCAACCTTAAAGGAATACCAGAAACGAATCGACTGGAATGGATTGAAGGAGATGGACTGCATTTAGGTTCAGCTGTATCTTGTTCTATAACAGCAGCCTTCCCCAAAATTAAAGAACGATATTACGGACTATACCAAGCATGTGGATTGGTAGGATCTATTCAAATACAAAATAGGGCAAGTGTAGCAGGAAATGTGTGTAATTCAACACCTTCAGCTGATACTGTACCGAGTTTACTTACCTACAATGCCAAAGCTTTACTGGTTAGTAGTAAAGGTGAAAGAATTGTACAGTTAAATGATTTCTTTACAGGCCCAGGTAGAAATATTATGGAGGCAAATGAATTTTTAGTAGAAATAATTTTGCCAGATCTAGGTGAAAACACTTATAGCAGATACCAAAGGTTCATACCAAGAAATGAGATGGATATAGCCGTTGTTGGAGTTGCAAGTTATGTTAAATTAGACAATGAAAATAAGTGTGTATCTTCTGGTATATCACTTGCTTCTGTTGCTCCCACCCCAGTAAATGCTAAAGATGCCGAAGATTTTTTAATTGATAAAACATTTACAAAAGAAACTATAGAAGAGGCTTCAAAACTAGCCCCTAATTCCGCTAATCCTATCTCTGATGTTCGTGGTACCTCAGAATACAGAAAAAAACTAGTCAAAGTATTAACGAGTAGAACACTTAGCGAATGTCTCGAAGATTCTCTATAATAACCAACAAATTTCGTACGGAGGAAAACGTGTCTAAAATTCCAGTTAGATTTCAAGTTAATAATGAAATTAAAGAAATATTAGTTGACCCATGGGAAACTTTGTTAGAAGCATTGAGAGACAATATAGGTTTAACCGGTACAAAAGAAGGTTGTAGTAACGGTAATTGTGGTGCATGCACAGTTCAGTTAGAAGGTAAAGCAATTGTATCTTGTTGTACTCTCGCTGTTGAAGTCGAAGGTCAAAATGTTACAACTGTTGAAGGTCTTGCTACAAAAGAAGGTCTTGATCAACTACAAGAAGCATTTATGGAGTACGGAAGCTTACAGTGCGGATTCTGCACACCAGGTTTTCTTATGTCTGCTAGAGCATTACTTAATGAAAACCCCAAACCTACTGAAGAAGAAATAAGGCTAGCAATTGCTGGTAACTTATGTAGATGTACAGGCTATGATAAAATAGTTAAAGCAATTCAAGCTGTTGCGTATTATGAAAAGTAAAAATAGATTAAGAGGAGTAAATCAAAAAAATTAAACAATAATATTAAGGGGGAGCTTGTAATATTACAGGCTGAGAGGCTCAGTTGAGCGACCCTTATACCTGATCTGGATAATACCAGCGTAGGAAGTCTAATATGATGAAAACCGCTGGAATATTACAAGCGGTTTTTTTTATATTATTATGAATCCCATTATAAACATTAAAAATTTAACTAAAAGTTTTTTCGATGAATCTTCTAATGAAAATACATTGATATTGGATTGTATCGATTTTCATATACATGATGGAGAATTTGTCAGCCTTATCGGCCCTAGTGGATGTGGGAAAAGTACACTTCTCAACATAATTTCTGGTTTAAATGATCCAGATAATGGCGAAATAAGTATTACTGATATTGAGACTCAAAATCGACTTGGCAAATTAAGTTATATGCAACAAAAAGATTTACTATTGCCATGGAAAACTATTCTGGACAATACAATACTTGGGCTTGAAATACAAAATGAAAATAAAGATATTTCTAAAAATAAAGCTACTAAACTTTTGGAAACTTTTGGTTTAAATGGCTATGAAAATTATTATCCCAATCAGATTTCTGGAGGGATGAGGCAAAGAGCTTCTTTTCTTAGAACAATTTTAACTGATAAAAAGATTTTATTATTAGATGAACCATTTAGTGCGTTAGATTCTATTACAAGATCACAGATGCAAAAATGGTTGCTCAAATTATGGAAACAATTTACCAAAACAATACTATTGGTAACTCATGATATTGATGAAGCTATCTTTTTATCAGATAGAATCTATGTAATGCAAAACAAAAGTTCTAATTCAATGGAGATTGTAAATGTTGATTTACCGCGACCTCGGAATGGTGAGATTGTTTTAGATGATTCTTTCTTAAAAATTAAAAAGGAAATATTTCCTTTAATTGAAAGTTAATATGCGAATTACAATATTGAAAATTAATACTCAAATAAAAACCGCATTTGTTCAGTGGTTTCCTGCATTAATATTAATATTTTTATTATTAGTTATTTGGGAAATAACTTGCAGAATAGCTGAGGTGCCCAAATGGTTGCTACCTGTACCCACAGATATAATGATTGAATTATATCAACATTGGAATTTACTTCTACGACATTCTTTTGTGACATTGTATGAAATATTAATAGGTTTTTCATTTTCTATCATTACTGGGATATTAATCGGAGGTTTTATTGTTTATTCAAAAACATTGGAAAAGACATTGTATCCAATTATTATTTCTTCACAAACAATACCTATTATAGCGATTGCACCGATATTACTTGTTTGGTTTGGATACGGCCTGTTACCAAAGATACTAGTAGTTGGATTAATTGCTTTTTTCCCAATAGCAGTAAATACTATCGATGGTCTTAAATCAATTGATGAAGATATAGTTAAAATGATGAAAACTTTGGGTGCAAATAAATATCAAATTTTCAAAAAAATACAAATACCTAATTCTCTACCCTATATATTTACTGGATTACGAATAGGTATGGCTGCAAGCGTAATAGGTGCGGTAATTAGTGAATGGGTAGGTTCAAGTGAGGGTTTAGGTTATTTAATGATAAGATCAAAACCACAGTTTTTAACTGAGAGGGTATTTGCTGCAATATTTTTGTTGTCAATTATTGGATTCTTATTGTTTTTACTCGTAAATTATTGTGAAAAAAAAGTAGTCTATTGGAAGACATCTAGTGAGTAATATTTATAGTCGGAGGAAGTAATGAAATTCAAATTTTTATCCATGATATTAATTATAGTGAGTACTTTATTTATATTAAGTTGTGAAACAACCAAGGAAGATACAAAAGTTAAATTGGCATTAGATTGGTACCCAAATGCTAATCATACTGGATTATATATTGCCTTAGAAAAAGGATATTTTAAGGATGAAAATATTGATTTAGAAATATACACTCCATCTGATCCATCAACGGTATTACAAACTGTTGGAGCTGGGCAAGATGATTTTGGGATTAGTTATCAACCAGACTTAATTCTAGCAAAATCAAAAAATATTCCTGTAAAATCAGTTTTAGCATTTGTTCAACATCCATTAAATATTATAATGACTCTTAAGGAATCAAATATAATTAGGCCATCTGACCTCAAAGGTAAAAAGATTGCATACCCAGGAATTCCTTTAAATGAAAATTTACTCGACACTTTATTAAAGGCTGATGGATTAGAAGGAAAACAAGAAGTTGAATTAATTAATACTGGATATGACCTTGTACCTCCACTTATTGGTAAAACAGTTGATGCATGTTTGGGTTGTTATTTAAGCCATGAAACAATTATGGCTGAAAATGAGGGATATCCAATCAATGTAATGAGAATGGAAAAATGGGGTGTACCTGACTATTACGAATTAGTTTTAGTAGCAAGTGACCAAATGGTAACAGATAATAAAGACCTTATTGAACGTATGATCAAGGCTATATCAAAAGGCTATAATGATGCTGTTTCTGATCCTAAGGCTGGTATTGATAATTTAATAAAATCCACAAACGGCGAAATAGATCAAGCAATAGAATATCCTGGAGCAGAACTTTTAGCTCCATTATGGGTTGATAGTACTGGAAAATTCGGTGTCCAGACCGAAGAAAAATGGGCTGTCTTTTCACAATGGTTATTCGATACTGATCAGATAACAACTATACCTGAAACAAATAGCTTGTTCACAAATGAGTTTGTAAAATAATAGGAGTTAAAATGAAAATTCCAGTAAGTTTAACTATTGCAGGTTCAGACTCAGGAGGAGGGGCAGGAATTCAAGCAGACTTGAAAACTTTTTCAGCTCTTGGTACTTACGGCTGTTCAGTAATCACGGCTGTAACAGCTCAAAATACTACAGGAGTCTATGGAATTCACGAAATACCATTAGATATTATAGAGTCACAAATAGATGCAGTTCTTGACGATTTAAATCCTAATGTGATCAAGACAGGTATGCTTGCTTCTATTGAAGTTATAAAACTAATATCAGCAAAAATTAAATCATCTAAAACTAAAAACCTAGTAGTAGACCCAGTAATGATAGCAAAAGGAGGAGATAAATTAATACAAGACAATGCAATAGGGCATTTGATTTCAGAACTATTACCATTATCCACAGTAGTAACACCAAACATACCCGAAGCTGAGGTTTTAAGCAAAATAACAATTAATAATACTCAAGATATTGAATCTGCAGCAAAAATTATTCATTCTATGGGGCCAAATTACGTAGTAATTAAAGGAGGACATTCGAATGATTCTAAATCAAATGATACAATATTTGACGGTCAACAGTTTACTACTCTAGAAGCAGATCGTATCCCTACTGCTAATACACATGGTACAGGTTGCACATATGCATCAGCTATAGCAGCAGGTTTAGCTAAAAACTATACAATAGAAAAAAGCGTAGAAGATGCAAAAACTTATGTTACAGCAGCCATTAAAAATGAACCTGGATTAGGTAATGGACACGGACCATTGAATCATTTTTTCATGCTCACCTAGGGATCATCATCAATAAAATCTTCTTCAAGTTCGCTGATAGCTAAATAGATTCCAAAAAGAATTAAAAATCCTCCTAAATACCAATATAATGATGGTATTTCATCCAAAATAAAACCCGCTAATATTGTAGCAATTATAGGTTCAGCCATCACACTAATTGTAACTAAAACTGCCGTAGCGTAACCTAAAACCCAGTTGAGTAATGAGTGCCCTATTACTTGAGGAATTAAAGCCACTAACAACAGCATGAGATAGGTGTAAGCACTTAATCCAAATAATTCAATTCGAAATATAATTATTAAAATAAATAAGAAAATAGTTGCGAATCCGTATACGTATAAATTGTAAGTTAGTATATTCATATCTTTCCTTAGACTTCTTCCACACAAAACATATGGAACTATGCATAAGGAGCCTAATAAAGCTAAGAAATCACCAGTAATATTATTAATATGTTGTGTATCACCGAATATGATTATCGTTCCGCCAATCAACCCAATAATCATTCCAATTATCATTTTTAAACGAATAGGATGAGACCAAATTATCCAAGAGAATAAGAGAACGATAAATGGATTGGTAGTGACTAAAAGAACAGAGCTTGCAACTGATGTAAAACTTAAAGACCAAACCCAAAACCAAAAGTGCATCGCAAGACCTAAACTGCTAATTAGTATGCGTAAAATTTGATTTGTTTTTAATCTATACACATTTAAATAATCTGAAGACTTAATTCGGTAGATTAAAGTTATTATTAAAAATACTAATACACTAATAAACATCCTATAAAATGATATGGCTAAAGGATGTGCTTCAGATGATAATTTAATCAATATTGCGGCAGTGGAAACAGCAAAAACACCAATAATCAAATAAAAACGAATTTTAGATTCTATGCTAAAGTTGTTTAACAAATCAATCTTCTATTTGAATTCTAAGACGCTTATTTATTTTACCTTTACTCTCATGACCTACAACAGATATATGGCCAACTTCTTTAGTACTGATAACATGAGTCCCGCCATCAGCTTGAAGATCGAGTGAGGTAATATCAACAATTCTCAATTCAGATATTTGTTTTGGCAACAAATCTATTTTAGTTCTGATTAAATCAGGTATTTTTAATGCCTCATCCCTAGGAAGCATATTTATTTCAATTTTATGATCATTTAATACTTCCTCGTTGACTTTTTTTTCAACTATTTCTGCAAAATCAGTACTCATACTTTCTAATTCAAAATCCATTCTTGCCTTTAAGGGCTCCATATTTCCACCGGTAACTAATGCACCAAAATCGCGCCAAACCACACCACATAAAATATGTAATGCCGTGTGTGTTCTCATAAGTTTATATCTTCTATCCCAATCAATTTTAGCAAAAATTTTATCACCTATATTTAATCCTTCAGATGAAACTTTGTGAATAATTGTACCTTCAGAATATTGAACTTTATCAACTTTGTAATCTATTCCGTTTGATGTCAGAATGCCAAAATCACAAGGTTGGCCTCCTCCACCAGGATAGAAAGCAGTTTGATCTAAAACTACACCTTCAGAAATAATATTTTCTATAGTTGCTTCGAACTCTTTTAAATATGAATCTATATGATATAACTGTTTAACCATCTAATTAATTCTACTTAACAGATAACTCTGATTTAATATCATTCAATACTTGGTCCCAAGTTCGATTTTGCCATCTTACTCGTTGATTAATTGGTACGTTTTCAATTTCAGGATTGATCTTAAGATGTATAAATACAGGTCCTTCTTGTTCTAAAATTTCAGCAATTTTTTGATCAAAATCTTCCAAGTTATCTATAAAGTATGTTGAACCATACCCCATACTTTTGGCTAAACCTGTATAATCAACTTTTTGTGCATTTGGTACAGGTTGGCCACCAGTAGTTGCATAGCATTCATTATCCAAAAGAAAATGATAGAAATTTTTTGGAGCTAAGTCTGCGATAGTTGCAAGAGCTCCTGTATTCATTAATAGATCCCCTTCTGAATCAAAAAGTATTACTGTTTCGTCTGGAATAGCTAGAGCCAGTCCAAAAGCATAAGAAGCATGCCCTCCCATTGCCGGATCTCCTAAAGGAACATCTCGAGAGGGGTTATCTGTTAGTGTAACCCAGTGCTTACCACCTCTTCCAGGTATGACAACACTATTGCCACGATAATTTTTGAATATTTTTAACATTTCTAATGTATCTATCATCTGTTCCTACCTAATAATTATAAATAATCTATTAATTCCAACTAGAATATTCATCACCAACTAACACAGCCACTGGTTTTTTATTTTCATCAGCTTCTTCAAAGGCATAGGAAATTCTATCGATATCGCCATCATTCTCTACTAAATAGTAATTAATACCCATAGCTATAAGAAATGGTTCAGTAAATTTAGCGACATCATGAAATGCATTCTTTCCATGTCTTGTCCATCCCCTGTATCCAATAAGCATTACAACAGGAGTTTTAAGACCTATCCCCCAACCTCTCAAGGAGTCACCAGACTCTAACAAACCTGTATTTTGTATTAATATCACAGGTTTTTTCCCGCCTGTAGCTAATCCTGCAGCTACTGAAAATGCCTGACCCTCTCTACTTACAGGAACTAATTCTATAGTAGGTTCATTTTTCATTAATAAATAAAGCCAATTTGTTTCACTATCGGGAAGCCATACAACGTGCGTTATATTGTTGGATTTCAATTGTGATAAAACAGACTCAGGGCTCAAACTTCCTTCGTTTGTCATCTTTTATCCTCCTGAAATTTTACTCGAAATAAAATATGTAAGTATCTAAGAACTATATCAATATTATATTAATTAATCGATGAAAAGATTGACAGTATATGTGAATCACAAGAAAATTATACAAATGTCAGCAAATAAAGTATCACCTAAAGTAATTCTTTCTTCTATAGGCCCTTCATTTTCGGGTCTAAATAATCCTCGTGAGGATTTAGAAATAGCCTCATTACAACTTTCATCATACCCAAATAGCCTTAGGGCATGGATTGAAAAAGGAAATTCGTTAAAACTTCTAGAAAGATTTACTGATTCTCTTGAAGCATTTAGGGCAGTCTCTAGATTAATACCGCAAATTAGTACACCAGAAGAACTAGGTTTATTAGCTTGTGCTTTTTTCAATATTGCAAATCTTGAATCATCTATACAAAAGTATTCAGACTACAAAAAAAACTACATGGATTGTATTCATTATGGAATTAAATCAAAACACCCATTGGGAATTATGTTTAGTGCTATGGCATGTTTTGAACTAGGACTTTGGTATAACCAAGAAAAAAACTTTACTTCCAGTATACATATGCACAATAGAGCAGCAAAAATTGGAATGCTTTCAAATTTACCTGAGGGTTTATATATAACCTCCAGAGCATATTTCAATATAGCAAACTATGCGGGCCGATCGGAAAAATATAACCGTTATGAAACATTAATGAAGAAAAGTATCGAGTATGGAACATGTTCCAAAACAATATCTGGTATACAAACATCTATTCAAGCATGTCAAAGTTTACTATCTTGGTATGAATCAAAAGATGATTCATACGAAAAAGAAAAGATTGAACAGCTCATTCGAGACTACAATGTAATATTATCAAACACATCTGATGCACATAAATGTATACTTGAAGGACAGGCGTTTGAATCTAAAGATCAAATTGATCAAGCACGTATTTCATACCGTAAAGCTATTGATCTTTCTAAATCTTTAGAAAATATAATTGCCAAAGAACTAGGTACAAAAGCAGCTCTTAATCTCGCACAAATAATAAGAAAAAAATCAAGATCATCTAATTTAATTGAAAAAGCCTATACACAAATAATAGAATTAGGAGAGTCAACTTTTACACCTTGGTCTCTTGATCAAGCAGCATTTGCTGCTCTTGGGATTGGTACTTACCTAGATCATAAGGGAAAAACCAATGATGCTAAAAAATATTATAAAAAAGCAAGCAAACTTGCAAAAAAGAGTACAACAAACCAAGGTAAACGAATTATTGGTTTTGCTAAATCATATGAATCAATGAAAAGTTAATTTATTTCATCTATTGCTTTATCAAGGAGAAATACACCATCAACATCATTGTCAGCAAGTTTGTAACATCTTTCAATATAAAGCTGAATGAGCTTACTAGAATTTAATGAGCTATTTTTTATCAATTGTAAAATAGCTCCTATTTTATAATTTTCAGGAAAGTATGAAGAAATATTATTGATCTCTACTTCTGTTTCTTGAACTTGATCCACATCTTTACCTTCAATTGCAAACTGTAATTTGCCAATGAGTTTTGATATTTCTCCTAATTTATCTTTTTCAGACATCAAAGACAGCATAACATTTTGAACATTTAAATCTTCAGATGTTTCAGCTATAGAAGTATGATGAGAGCTTTGAGAATTTTTATATAATTCGGAATAACTTTCAACTTGATTGTTCACTGACTGAGCTGACTCAATTAAATTAGATTCATTAAATGTACCCCCATAAATCAAATCATCACTTCGAATAACAGCTAAATCCTTTATGAAATCATATCCATCTGGTATTTCTTCAGGTACAGGAGGTAGGGCAAAAGCAGAAAATCCTGCCATATCTTCAATGTTTATTTGTGCTGATATTACTGGGGGCATAAATTTAGAAAAATCGAAAGATATTGGTATAATTACTATATATGCCATAAAATATTTAACCCCTGAGGTATAGTAAATAATTGCATGACCTCTAGGACTGTATTCATCTCCAATTTCAAAAGATAGACTCATAAATAAACACCTACACTAATCATTATTATCTCTTATAATTTTACCACGATGTTCAGTATTTACTATATTATCGTTGTAAGCTAAATGTCCATTTACTAAAACGGTTTTAATTCCCACTGAATATTGATGTGGATTAGCATATGTCGATTTATCATCTATATTTTGTGAATCAAAAATTACTATATCTGCCCAATTATTAACAACCAAAGATCCACGTCTTTTCAAATCCAGTCTGCTGGCTGGTAATGATGTCATTTTGCGTATTGCTTCTTGCATTGTTAACATTTTTTTCTCTCTCACATATTGCTTAATAAATCTTGGGAAAGTTCCATAACTTCTAGGATGAGGTGATCCAACTGATAAAGGGCCTTCTGTACGAATAGAACTTCCATCACTTCCAACACAAACGTACGGATGACATGCAATTTTATCTACATCATCTTGTTTTAAAGAATGAGCTATAACATTAACTGTACCACCTCTGAAAAGATTAATGGCAGCATCTTCTGGATCACAATTCATAACATCTGATATTTCTTCCAAATTTAATCCATCAAACTCTCGGTTATCTGGGCATTGAGCGATACTAATAGCAGCCGCACCACCTCTTCTATAAAAATTCCTAGAAATATCTTTTTTTAATCTATCATAAAGAACTGGGTCTTCTATTCTTGAAAGTGCTTCTGATCTACCTCCAGCCTGTACCCATCTAGGAAAAACTGCACCAGCTAGCATAGTACTACTGCCAGTATAAGGATATTGATCTGCGATTACGTCATATCCGCTGCGTCTCATTTCATCAATTCTAGCTAATAAAATATCAGCTTGCCCCCACGTAACAGGACCGATACATTTTAAATGAGATATTTGTGTTTTTACTCCAGAAATTTGAGCAATACTCATTGTTTCTTCTATCGCACCACGAAGACCTATGGAATAATCACTTTCATCTCTCATGTGGGTTGAATAAAGCTTGTTATTTATTGAAGCAACATTACATAATTTTATTATTTCTTCTGTACGTGAATAATTTCCAGGAGCATAATATAGACCTGTAGAAAAACCCATAGCTCCTTGGTCTAAACATTCATTTAAAAGTGTTATCATATTATCTAATTCATCAAGTGTTGGATTAATATCTCCTGAACCTATAACACTAGTTCTCAAAGTTCCATGTCCTATTTGTCCAGCTATATTAATTAACGTACCTTTTTCTTCCAGTAAATTAAGATAGTCACCATAGTTTCCTGTTAAATTAAAGTTTGGTGTAAAATTTAATGTCTCAAGTCTCTCATTTGTAAGATCAAATCCTTCACCAAAAAGAGGACCACCATCACTACGGCCACAATTGCCAATTAGTTCAAAAGTACAACCTTGTCTTAATTTGCTATCTGCTAAAGGTTCTATTAAAAAAGACAAATCGCTATGTGTATGTAAATCAATAAAACCTGGTGAAATGGAAAGTCCAGAAGCATCTATATTATATAAAGCTTCTTCTTCTATCTTACCAATCGCCAAAATCAAACCATCTGATATAGCAATATCAGCAATATAGGGGTTTGAACCTAAACCATCATAAATTAACCCATTACGGATAACAACTTCATACATAATATTTTTCTTTCTAAAAAAAAAGAAGCCGCCATTAAAAAACAGCGGCTTCTTATTTAATTTAAGCTTTAACGGCTAAACCTAGGGTTGCAGCATCCATAATCTGCATAACATCTGATTGATTCTCAAGATCCATAACTAAATTCAAAAGTGTATCAACTTGGCTTGGTGGAATTACTGCACCCGCCAAAGACTGAAATTTATCAATTACTTGAATATTAGTATATGGGCCATATGTGTCACCATGTCCGGGAACTCTTGTATTTAATTGACTTCCATTTTTTAGATTTACTGTAACGTCCCACCAGGATTCACCACCAATTGCACGATTTGGCCGATCTGCAATAGTTTCCTCTTGAGTTATGTTTACTCTTTCTAACATCGATTGTAGTTCTGGTCTGTTAGCGGAATCATCTGTAAAGCTTTCTAAGTCCAATCTACCTTTATCAACAATTAGTGATGCCACAGTATACCAAGTAGAAAATTTACCTTGCAAACCACTTTTTGGCCATCTTAAATTTGGAGCCATACATGAAGGATTGTCAGTTGTAATAATATCTACTGATTCTACATCTTCAGATTTAAATGAATGTTTGTTGAGTAATTCTATTATGGCTGTATTTGAACCATGTGTTCCACCACAGCAAGGCCATATCTTTATATCAATTCCATTTGCTACTTCTTTACCTGTTCCCATGATGGCCCATGGATAACCCAAATGCCTAGTCATATTACCTAATTGAACCATTTGTTCACCTAAGCACGCAGCATATCCGAATCTATCTTCCATAATATTTGGATTAGATTCATATCCCTTTCCGGCCATTTTTGCAGCTATTATTCCACTTTGGGAAGCTCTTCCTGGATGAAAAGGTTTTGTCATTGTTCCAAAATTTCCACGCAAACCTGAAGCCTGAGTTGCACCTAGACCTATAGCCATTCGTGTTTGCATTTCATCTAATCCAAGGGCTTTTGCAGCAACAGCAGTCGAACCCAAAGTTCCAACACTTGAAGTGGAATGCCATCCTTTAGCATAGTGATCAGGCCCCATATTTAAAGCAACATTTGCAAAAATATCAAAACCTACCAAATAAGAAGTTAGTACATCTTTTCCATTCAATCCTAGTTCTTCGGCTAAAGCAAAAGCTACAGGCATCAAAACGACTGCTTGATGTCCTCCAGAGCCCATATCATCAAAATCCTCTGAATGCCCTAAAGTACCATTTGCTAATGCAGCATTAGCAGAATTAGTTTTAATTGAAGTCCCCAAAACTCTAGATTGAGGAGTCCCCCCCATTTCGTCTACTAGTTCGGTAATAATTTTACCCAAAGGCCTTGTAGTTCCGTAAATAGCACATGCTATAGAATCTAAAATACAAAGTTTTGCAGCATATACTGCAGGCTCTGGAATCTCGGAATATTGAGCATTAGTAATAAATCTTGCCATTTGTTGTGTTGTACCCATTAGATAACCTCCTAATAAACTGAATCCAGAACAAAATATGGATTCTTAATAACAACTTATCAGGATTTTAGGAATAACTAATATCAAAGTCAATATTGTGAAACGCAGAACAATTACTGATACTTAATTATTGAAAAAATATCCACATTCTTAAGCAAATCTCTGCCATTTAAAAAACTTAGTTCAATTATTACAGCTATACCACAAACTTTAGCATTAAATTGATCTACCAAATCCAAACAAGCACCTAGAGTTCCTCCGGTGGCAATCAAGTCATCAATTAATAATATTCTATCATTTTCATTAATTGCATCTTCATGTATCTCAATAGTACTACTACCATATTCTAAATCGTAACTTGCTGACTTTGTTTTATAAGGTAATTTTCCACTTTTTCTAAATAAAACTAATGGTTTTTTCATACGGTCAGCTATTGGAGCTGCAAATAAAAAACCTCTAGATTCAACTCCTGCAACTACATCTATTTCGGCAAAATTATAGTTATTAATTATTTTATTGATAGCTTCCTGAAAGGCGTTAATATCTGACAGCAAAGGGGTGATATCTTTAAAAATTATACCTTCAATAGGAAAATCTGGAACATCTCTAATATATTTGTGTAAATCCATATGTCTCTTTTTTAATATATATCCATTGCAAAACTGAGACCATCAGGTGTCTCTTTAAAATCGAAAATAACCTTCTCATATTGAGTTAATAATTGCTCATTTATAAGTAACACAATTTGTTCATTAAATTCTATCTTAGTATCGAAATCTTGCTCTGTATCCAAAACTATTCCAAAGTCTCCAGGACCAGTCCATGAAGGTGGAGTAGTTAATCTCAAATACTGCCCCTCTTCCAAATTCAATCTCTCTAGTGTTTTAGATAATTCCATTTTGGCATTATCAGTAACTTCTATACTCATTATACCTATCCAATCTAATTGCTATTGTCACTATATCTACTAAATGCTAACATTAAATTTCTCAATTTTTTACTCTACAAATAATAATACATCAAATATATGACAAACAGAATAAAAAAAACTTTTGAAAATTTACAATTAAATAATAAAAACGGGATTATATTATATTTAACAACCGGCATACCCAATAATGAAACAACAGCCGAATTAGCCTTAGAATTATTTAATTCTGGGGCAGATATAATTGAATTGGGTATACCTTTCAGTGATCCTCTGGCAGATGGTGTAACAATACAACAATCAAGCCAAAAAGCCTTAGAAAAAGGTGTAAATATTGATACATGTTTTGATGTTTGCAAAATGATACGTAATAAAAATGAAAATAATCCTATCATATTAATGGGTTATTACAATCCGATTTTACAGTATGGACTAGATGAATTTGTCGCTAATGCAAAGTCTTGTGGAGTGGATGGTATTATAGTTCCAGATTTACCATTAGAGGAATCTTTCGTTTTATTAGATAAATGTTCTTCAACCGATATTAAACTCATATATCTAATAGCACCAACAACATCTACAGAAAGAATTAAAGAAATATGTAAAAACGGTGATGGTTTTTTGTATTGTGTAAGCGTTGCAGGTATAACTGGTGCAAGGAGTACATTAAGTACAGAGGGTATTAATTTAGTTAAGGAAGTCAAGCTACATAGTACCGTGCCTGTAGCTTTAGGTTTTGGTATTTCAACAAAAACACAATTAGCTGAAGTAAATAAACACGCAGACGCTGGAATAATCGGTAGTGCTTTAGTCAATATTATATCAAATTCTGATGAAAATACTGTGGTACAAAATGCTACAGATTTCTTAAAGGAATTACAATAACAAAGGAGAAAATCCATGGCTCAGATAGCATGTCGAGGGATTAGAGGAGCTACGACTGCAGATAATAACGACAGAGAATCCATAATAGATGCAACTAAAGAACTATTAGAATCTATTGTTAATGAAAATGATTTAACTGTGGGTGATATTGCAGCAGCTTTTTTCACAACAACAAAAGATCTAACTGCTGAATATCCAGCAGTTGCTGCAAGAAGATCCTTAGGATGGACAGATGTTGCTTTGTCTAATACACACGAAATGGAAGTTCCAAACGATATATCGAGATGTATTCGTGTATTAATACTTGTTAACACTGATAAAAAACAATCTGAAATTAATAATATTTATTTAAAAGATGCAATCAATTTACGTAATCGTGGATCAGATATAAATTAAACTTAAAAAATTATTAATTGACCAAATACAAAAAAAAGTACATAATATCCGCCTCTGATAAAATATTAAATTGGTTTACTTGAGGAAATATGAATAAAACAGCACAAGATAATCCTGACTTATATGATGCTAATGTCATACAAACACAACCATTACCTGCACCTACAGAACTTATAGAAGAGTTTCCTGTATCTAAAGAACTTGGTAATTTTATTAGAACTGGAAGAAATGAAATTCATGATATTCTTACAGGTAAAGATGATAGACTTCTTATTATTTCTGGACCTTGTTCAATACATGATACCGATGCCGGTCTAGATTACGCTAGAAGACTAAAACCATTAACTGAAAAATATAAGGATAAGCTTTTAGTTGTAATGAGAGTCTATTTTGAGAAACCTAGAACTACAGTTGGATGGAAGGGTCTAGTTTATGATCCTGACTTAAATGGCAGTTTTGATATGGTCAGTGGGTTAAAAAAAGCTAGGAAATTCCTTCTCGATGTTGCTAACCTTGGACTCTGCTCTGGTACAGAATTCCTAGATCCTATTACCCCTCAATATTTTGGAGACCTCATTGCTTGGGGAGCTATTGGGGCAAGAACTTCAGAAAGTCAAACCCATCGCCAACTTGCAAGTGGTCTCAGTATGCCTATAGGTTTCAAAAACGGCACTGGAGGAAGTATCCAATTAGCTGTAGATGGAATAATATCATCAAATTCTAAACATGGATTTCTAGGTGTCGACCGTTCTGGTAAAGCTGCAATTGTGACAACGAGAGGCAATCAAGATGCGCATCTTATACTTAGAGGTGGCAGTGATAAACCAAACTATGATTCACAATCAGTTTTAGACGCAGTTAATAAACTTAAAGATTCTGGTGCAAATACGAGTATTGTTATAGATGCATCACACGCTAATTCATTTAAAGACCACACAAAACAACCTGCAGTATTTAGGAATATCATAGATCAACGAATTTCAGGAAACAAAAATATAATAGGCATTATGTTAGAAAGTAATATAAATCCAGGAAATCAGAAATTAGATGAGTCTGATCCTTCAAATTTAGTTTATGGAGTTTCGATTACTGATGCCTGTATTGGCTGGGAAGAAACTGAAGTATTGCTCGAAGAAGCATACAAAAGTATAAAATAATTATTTATTGTTTTCATGTGAATAATTTGGTGATATGGGCGAACTAAGAACTCAATTAGACTCTTACAGTATCCATCAAAATACAATTTTTTCAATTGGAATGTTTGATGGAATTCATTTAGGACACCAACATTTACTCAATCAAGTTTGTAAGATAGCCAAAGAAAATTCCTGTAAATCTGGAATTATTACTTTTACTGATCATCCTAGAAAACTATTTGACCCTTCTCTCGATATTTCTTTAATAACGTCTGTAAACCAAAAGAAATCTTTTATTGAAAATATGGGTATAGACTTTGTTATTCCCATCGATTTCACAAAATCTATTTCAGAGTTGACCTTTGAGCAATTCATTACAACAATAATAGATTCTGCAAATTTAAAAGGATTGGTGCTCGGACCTGATACTGCGATAGGATACAAAAGGCAGGGAACTCCAGATAAGTTAGAAAAATTAGGTGATGAACTAGATTATAAAGTATTTAATATTGATCAATTGAATTTTAATAATAAACGTGTAAGTAGCAGCTTATTAAGACAAGCAATCTCAGAAGGCGATATGGATTTATCTACACAGTATTTAGGAAGAAATTATTCAATTTCAGGAAATGTCATAAAAGGTAAGGGAATTGGAAATACAATTCTAGGATATCCAACTGCAAATTTAGATATATCTTCAGTGGAAACTATAATACCAGCAAATGGTATTTATGCCACGAAAGTTAAGCTAGATGGAAGGGAATTTATTGGTGCTACAAGTATCGGTTATAACCCCACATTTAATAATGAAGAAAAATCTATTGAATCTTTTATAATAGATTTTAATGAAAATTTGTATGGAAAAGACATAGAAATAAATTTTATAAAATGGATCAGAGCTGAAGAGTCTTTTGATAATACTGTTGAATTACAAAAACAAATGACCGATGATATTAACCAAATAAAACAACTTTTTAAGGGAATAAATTAAGTTGATAGACCAAAATACAATAGACACTATAACAAAAAGAGGTGTCGAAGAAATAATAATTGAATCAGAATTTGTAAATCTATTAAAAGAAAATAAGCCTCTTCGATTAAAAATGGGATTTGATCCAAGTAGTTCAGATATACACCTCGGTCATGCAGTAGGCTTAAAAAAGTTACGTCAATTACAAAATATTGGTCATAAGTGTATTTTGATTATAGGCGACTGGACTGCAAGAATTGGTGATCCAACTGGAGTTTCTGCAACAAGAAAAATGCTCACGCAAGAAGAAGTTGAAAGTAATGCAAAAACTTATTTAGAACAGTTTTTTAAAATTGTTGATATTGACCAAACTGAAGTTGTTTATCAAAGTGAATGGTATGGAAATTTTAAGTTAGAAAATGTGATAGAACTTACAAGTAAATTTACTGTTGCCCAATTTTTGGCCCGAGAAGATTTTAATAATCGATATAAACAAGGTAAACCAATAGCCATAACTGAATTTTTGTATCCCCTATTACAAGCCTATGATTCTGTTGCTATTAATTCTGATGTTGAGTTTGGAGGAATTGATCAAAAATTCAATCTACTAGTAGGCCGAGAATTACAATCTATGAATGGAATGAAACCACAACAATGTCTCATGGTTCCTCTTTTAGTAGGTACCGACGGTACGAACAAAATGAGTAAAAGTCTCAATAATTATATTGGTATTACAGATAAACCAGAAGATATTTATGGCAAAGTAATGTCAATACCAGACAGTTTAATTGTAAATTACTTAGAGGTATTAAGTGATTTCAACAATAATGAAATTAAAGAAATGAAAAAAGCTATGGATCAGGGTAATGAAAACCCAATGATTTTTAAAAAAGAATTAGCAAAAGATATTGTGTCACAATTCTACACAATACAAGATGCAATTAATTCTGAATCTAATTTCAAAATGGTAGTACAAGGAAACGAAATACCTGCAAATTTAGAAAATCATGATTTAAATGAAATTATTAATATTAAATTAAGTAACATACTAGTAAAAACATCCATGGCTAAAAGTAACAGTGAGGCAAAAAGATTAATTAATCAAGGTGCTATAGAATTAAATGGTGTCAAACTGACTGAAGATACAGAAATGAACTCTCTGAAAGAGGGCGATATATTTAAAATTGGCAAACAAAAATTCTTTCAAATTAGTCAGAATACGTAACATAAGTAGTTACTTATCGTCATTTCTTATACTAAAATGTCTTTAGTTTTGATTACGACATTGATATAATGTGAATTAATTCACAATACAGTAAGGAGAATACATTGAATTTTAACCTACGGACCCCTGGACCTACACCAGTACCTGAGGATATATTACAAGCTTCAGCAGCTCAAATGATTAACCATCGAGGACCTGAATTTAAATCATTAATTGAAAGTGTGACTTCAAAAATTAAAGACGTTTTTCAAACTTCAAATGATTTATACATTCTTACCTCATCTGGTACAGGGGCACTTGAATCAGCTGTAGTAAATACAATTTCTCCTGGTGATTCAGTACTTTCAATAAGTGTAGGAGTATTTGGTGACCGTTTTTCTCAAATTGCCCACATGTATGGAGCAGATGTAACAGATCTAAAAATTGAGGCAGGAAAAGCAGTTGACCCTGAACAGATCCGCCAAGAATTAAATGCTAATCCCAAAATATCTACTGTCATTATTACCCACAACGAAACATCTACTGGAATTACCAATGACCTTCAAAGTATTGCTCAGGTAGTAAAAGGCGAATTTGATAAACTCCTTCTTGTTGATAGTGTTAGTGGTATGGGTTCTATTCCTTGTCCAGTAGATAACTGGAATTTAGATGTTGTGGCAAGTGGTTCACAAAAAGGTTGGATGGCTCCTCCAGGACTTGCATTTATTAGTGTAAGTAAAGAAGCATGGGATGCACAATCAAAAGCTACTACACCCCGATTTTACTTTGACTGGGAAAAAGCAGAACAATATCTTCAAAGAGGTCAAAATCCTTGGACACCCGCTATTTCAGTAATGTACGCAATGGATAAATCTTTAACAATGATTTTGAATGAAGGGCTTGGTGCTGTGTATGAACGACACCAAACAATTGCAACCAAAACCCGTGAAGCTGTAAAATCCATTGGCTTAGAACTTTTTGCTGATGAGAATTATGCATCTAATACTGTTACAGCAGTCAAAGCTCCCGAAGGAGTAAACTGTGGAGAGTTACTTGCTAATTTACGTACAAAATACAATATTGTATTAGCAGGGGGACAAGCATATTTAGAAGGTACAATGTTCAGAATTGGACATTTGGGTTTTGTTCCTGAAAAAGAAATTGATGAAGTAATTGATGCTCTTAAAAAAGAGCTGGGGCGATAAATTTAGGTAACAAAATGAAACCCAAAATTTTAATTTCAGATCGTATTAATGACAAGGGTATTGAAATTCTTAATAAATTTAGTGATACCGATGTAATTACTGGTTTGAAAGAAAATGATTTAATCCAAAAAATACCCGAATATGATGCTCTAATAGTAAGAAGTGAAACAAAAGTTACAAAATCTATTATAGAAGCGGGCTCAAATCTTAAAGTTATTGGAAGAGCAGGAGTTGGAGTCGATAATATAGATATCCAATCAGCTACCAGTAAAGGTATTGCAGTCGTTAATTCTCCTACAGGTAATACTATAGCTGCTGCAGAACATGCTTTTGCTTTAATGCTAAGTCTTTCAAGAAGAATTCCAGAAGCTAATCAAACCATGAAAGAAGGTAAATGGAATCGAAGTTCATTTATGGGTGCTCAATTACAAGACAAAACCTTGGGTGTCATTGGACTAGGTAAAGTCGGTGTAGAAGTTGTTAAGAGAGCTAACGCATTTGGAATGAAAATTCTTGGCTACGACCCATACATATCCAATGAACTTGCTAAGAGTTTATCTGTAAATCTAGTAGAACTAGATGAAATATACAAAAACTCTGACTTTATAACACTTCATATACCACTCCTCGAATCTACCAAAGGTTTGATTGGTCTGAATGAACTAAAAAAAATGAAACCAACAACGCAAATAATTAATGCAGCTCGTGGAGGATTAATTGATGAAGATGCATTGTATGAAGCTTTAGCAAATAATATAATTTCAGGTGCAGCTGTTGATGTTTTCGTAGATGAACCTACACAAAATCAAAAGTTAGTAGATTTACCTAATTTAGTTTCAACTCCGCATTTAGGAGCTTCTACAAGTGAGGCTCAAGTAGAAGTTGCTCTAGAGGTAGTTCAAGAGGTTTTAGATGTACTTGATGGTAAATTTGCAAAATCGACAGTAAATCTTCCATTCCTTCCAGATGAAGCTCAAAAAGTTTTAACCCCCTACTTTAAAACTGCTGAACTTTTAGGTGAGATCATTACACAACTATCAGAAGGCCAGTTTAAATCTCTAAAAATTATATATAACGGAGATTTATCTCAATACGATACTAATACCTTAAAATCTTCGGTATTAGTTGGTTTACTAAATGCTTCCTCAAATGAGAAAGTAAATATTATCAGCGCACCATTCATAGCTCAAAATCGTGGTTTACATATTATTGAAGAAAAGAATCCTTCTTCGGATTTATTCAGTTCTGTTTTGTCACTAGAACTTACTACAGTAAAAGGTAAATTTTCCATATCAGGTGTCAATATTGAAAATGAAACACATATAGTTAAGGTTAATGACAGATCACTTGATTTTACCCCTTATACTCCATACCTGCTATTTATTGAAAACCTTGATCGCCCTGGAACGATTGGAAAAGTTGGGACTGTCGCGGGAGAATATGATATAAATATTGCGTTTATGACCGTAGGGAGAAATGCACCAAGAGATACAGCAATAATGATAGTTGGTATAGATGATGCACCAAATACAGAAGTGATTGAATCGATGAGAAAGATCAAAAATATAGTTAGTGTTAAGGGTGTTAGTTTAAATATATCTTAAATATTTTCTTTCAAAGAATTATAAACAAAACCTGTTGGCACCTTAGGATGAAAATATGTAGATTTTGGAGGAAGTTTTAAACCTAAATCTACTATTTCTTCAAATAAGTCCAAGGGGAATGGTTTAACTAAAAATAATACTTGGACGGTGTTTTCTTCAACAACTTCGTCCAGATCGTGAAAATAAACGACTTTTTTCTCTAATTCTTCATAAAAACAATTTTTAAAAACTCCTTCATATAAAACCCAACCCTCACATCTTATAAATAGTTTTGGATCAAAATTAGTTTCAATGTGTTCAAAATTAATTTTGCTACTAATTTTATAAAATCTAATAGCATTGGTTAATTTATTCACATAAATCATGCATGGGTAATTAGTATCAATAACCATTTGTTCTAATTGTTTTAAATCATAATTATCAACATCTGATTGAGGTAGAGGAACTTCTTCGAAATATTCTATCAATGTACTTTCTAATGTATCAATATCTTCTTCTGTTAAAGATTGTAAACCTCGATGATATGGCAATAAAGACAAACCAGGATCTTGAATATCAATACAATTAACCATGATAAAATTTTTACCATTGTTGGATAAATTATTTTCATCTCTGTAAGTTAAAGCTGTTTCATAACGATGGTGACCATCAGCGATAAGTAAAGGAAATTCTCCTATCCCTTTGCAAATTTTTTCTATAATATCTCTATCATTAATAACCCATAAATAAACTTTTTCATTTTCAGTTATTTCTGCCGATTGAGTTTCCGGCAAACTTATAATATTGTTGATAATTTGAGCAACTACCTTCTCTGAATCTCTGAACAACATCATTATTGGACTAAAATTTATATCAGTTGCTTCCATAAGTTTTAAACGATCAACTTTAGGACCTGATCGTGTTTCTTCATGAGGAAGAATAGTACCAGAATCTAAAGATTCTAATTCTAAGGATGCATAAATCTCATATCGAGAAATTATTTCATTGTTAATAGAAAATTCATGCTTTGATAGATATAAACATGGATTTTTATCCTGGATTATTTTTCCTTCACTGATCCAAGATAAAAATAGTTCTGATGCACGCAAATAATCTTCGTCATTTTGTCCTGGTAATTCTACATGGATGGCATTATATTTGCTTTTACTTTCTAAATCGTATTTTTCCTCAGTGGAAATTACATCATAAGGTGGAGAGACCACTGAAGTAATATCTTTAGTACCAAGATTATATCTGAGACCTTTAAATGGAATAATGTTTGGCATATGACTCCTATTTATTAATTTTTTAACTACTTCATAATGATATAATGAGCCATCATAATTTTCTATAAGAATGAGTTGCAAAAAATTAATGATATAGAAAGGATTACAATATTGAAAATCGGATTGCTAGGTGGAACTGGTCCAGAAGGAAAAAGTTTGGCTTTAAGGTTTGCAATGGCAGGGCATGAGATATACATTGGTTCAAGAGATATCACAAAAAGTTGCGAAGTAGCCAAAGAAATTAAAGAAAAACTACTATCAATATTGCCTCAATCTCCGGTAATCTATGGTGAGACAAATGAAAACACTTCTCTCAATTCGGAAGTTATATTTATTACAGTACCCTATAATGCTCAAAAACAATTAATATCAGGGCTAAAAAATACACTTAATGATCAAATAATTGTAAACACTGTAGTACCAATGAATTTTGAAAATGGAAAACCTTCTATTGTTACTGTCAAAGAAGGATCTGCAGCAGAACAAATACAAACAATAGTACCAAACATGAGAGTGATTTCTGCATTTCATAATGTAAGTGCAGTCGAGCTTTTAAAAACCAATGCTATAATAGAAGGCGATGTTATCGTTTGTGGAAACGATGAAAAAGCTAAAGAAATTATAATGGATCTCACTAAAACAATAAAAAACCTTAGACCAATTGATGGGGGAGATTTAATAAACTCATCAATCGTAGAAAACATTACTGTATTGCTACTGAGTATTAATAAAAGATATAAAACTAGAACTAATATCCAGATTAAGGGTATAACATAATATTAAAGGGGAGAAAGAAATGTCACAACAAAGACAATTTGAATGTGCAAAGTGTGGACACCAAAATTATCGTACAGAAGAAATTAGAGCAACCGGATCAGGATTTTCAAGATTTTTGAATATCCAAAATAAAAAATTCACTGGGGTAATTTGTGCTCAATGTGGATTCACAGAATTTTACTCATCAGGCAGAAGTGGGCTAGGTTCGAATATACTTGATATGTTTACGGGATAATAATAAATAGAAAGTATTTTTTATGTACCTAGTAGCTCTTTCAATGATATTTTCAACGTTATTAATAACGGCAAATATCACTGCAGTAAAGATAATTCAATTTGGCCCAGGTGGCATAGATGCTGGAATAATTGCTTATCCCTTCACGTTTTTGATATCTGATGTTATCTCTGAAGTTTATGGAAAAAAAACTGCTACAAAAATAATTTGGCTAGGGTTTATTGCTAGCATCTTGATGACATCAATGATATACCTAGCTGGACTATTACCTTCGGCAAGTTTTTGGGAAGATCAATCTTCTTACGACACAATATTGGGAGCAGTTCCACGAATTGTTATTGCTTCAATGATAGCCTATCTCATTAGTCAACATCATGATGTTTTTGCTTTTGACTTATGGAAGAAATATACGAAAGGCAAATATTTATGGCTGCGAAATAATGCCTCAACTATAGTATCTCAAGCAATAGATACTGTGATTTTTGTACTAGTAGCATTTTTAGGAGTGTATAATAATGATGAGCTTTGGGATATGATTTGGATGACATATATTATAAAATTAGGTGTTGCCATACTTGATACCCCATTAGTTTACTTAATAGTATGGAAATTGAAAAAAATTGAGGGAAAAGTTTAAGGAGTACCAATTGAAAACAGGACTTGAAGGAAAAACAGTAATGATATCCGGTGCTAGTAGGAATATCGGGAAACAAACTGCTATATTGATGGCCGAAGAAGGAGCTAATTTAGTTTTATGTACACAAAAAAGTATTGAGCCTTTGCAAGAGACTGCAAATGAATTAGAAGAATTAGGAGCAAAGGTAATAGCTGAACTTTGTGATGTAACAAATCAAGATCAAGTTAACAAATTTGTTGAAAAAGCTGTAGATAAATTTGGTTCAGTCGATGTATTGATTAATAACGCAGTTTTTCGTTCTCAGCATTCGGTTTTAGAGACAATTGATGAAGAATGGAATAGAAATATAGAAGTTAATCTTTCTGGCCCTTTCAAAACAACAAAAGCTGTACTACCACATATGATAAAAAATAATTGGGGACGGATTATTAATTACTCAGGTATAGCACCATTTCTTGGTGCAGGAGCAGCTAAAGCAATGGTCAAACTTGGTATAGTCGGCTATACCCGAGGACTAGCTAGAGAAGTCGGAAAAAATAATATTACTGCAAATTGTATTGGACCTGGATCAATTGATGTAGAAAGAGATTCTGGTTTAGGAGATGTTGGAACAAGAATACACGAAACACTTGGGATACCTGCTGGTCGACAAGGCACACCAGAAGAAATTGCATCATTGGCTGTATATCTTTCTAGTGAAATGGCTGGTTATATTACTGGACAGTGTTACCTTGCAAACGGTGGAGCCTATTTCCAATAAAGCTTTACCCTGTTTCAACAATTGGTTGCGCTATCATCCACAAACTAAGCATTGTATATAAGATCATTAAGACCATCATTGGATATTGACTAAGTAATACTGTTCTATATTCTTTGAATTTTTGGGTTGCAGCAACGTGCGATAGGTATGCTGCTGAAATATGTCCTATAACAATAAACACTATTGAAGCATACCATGCAAATTGGGCATCAATTATTGCTATATTAGATTTATAATCAGCAGTTCCAAAAATATTCCAACCTAAACCTGCAGGATCAGAAATCAGAGGAATTATCATCTGGCCTTGAATTAACAAAAATCCTAAGTAATGCGCTAAATGGTAAGCAATTGATATTGGGACTAATGACAATATAAAAGTTTTAGCTAACTCAGTAATTGTAGTAGTTCTACCTATAATAGTATGTATGAAGAACATTACAGTCATATACACTAACAAAAAGAATAAAGGGAACATTGCTAGTAGTAAACTTTTTATTACTAAAACAGCATTAGAACCTAAGCCTTCAACTAATGGATATACACTAACTAATAATTTTCCCCATATTGGTGTCGAAGAAAAGCCATCAAATGCAATTACAGAAAGAATTGATAAATGGGTCATTACCAAAGACATTCTTACTTCGCGGTTATCTTTTAATCCCATTCCAAAAAATCTGAATTCTATACTTTTACGATCTTTAAGAAAAACAATAGGACTAAATCGATTAAATAAATCAAATACGACGTTGAATATCTCACCATACTTTAGCCATGTCGATCTACCAAATGCTAACATACCTATTATTGTTATTACCGAATATATAATCAAAAGACGGGATAAAGCAGAAGGTAAAGCAGCGTAAGGATACACTAATTCTATCCATGCCAAAAGCCACATAAAAAGTGCTGCAGGCCACCAACCCCACGACTTAGGATAATCAAACCAAGGAATAATCTTTGAATTTGTAAATAACTTTACGGAATTTTCATATATTAAATAAATATTGTTCCATGGATTTACAATATTATGGATATTAAAAATCAAGGCAGAAATATACGCTATACCTACCCACCATATAATCCAAAAAAATGTTGGGAAAATATTATTAGAAGGTTGTTGATCTCCTACAAATCCAGAGATAATGCAAATAATAAAAACTAGTATAGATAGTAGTCGAACTAAGCTAACAAATATAAATGATATCTTTGTTGAAAAATAAGTACTAAGGTTAATTTTAGAATATTCAAAACTACTATCCACTTTCTTTAACATAAAAGAAATAAAGAAAATAGAAATCGTAACAGTTAAGCCGCCACCTATAATATAAAGATACAGAGGAATTGGTAAATCATATCTTTCGCCAAAACCATGTGCCAAAGCTGCGGTTGGACTTATTATCCATACCGAAAGTATAAATAATACAAAACGAATATTTCTGTTAATCACTGAATCTCCTAAGGGTATACTTTAAGTGATGCAATAATATTTTCACCACCATGTCCATGCTCATGTCCATCGTGCCCTTTTTTCTCACCCATTATTTCTATTTCTACTTCATCACTAATATTATATTCACAGTGACTTGTAGATGATAAAGCAACTCGAACTTTATAATTACCCGGTTCTAAATCTTTTAAGGTTAATGTATCCATATGATACATTCCTTTTAATTCATTATTTAGATATAGATGCCAATGACCCTTCGTAGTGTCTTCAGTATTATGATCGCTATGTTCATTTTTATCATTTGAGCCAGCTACCAAAGTAAAATTCTTTATATTTGGGTTGATTACTAAAGAACTATTAGCAGAATCTTTATTAACTTCAAGGTTGATTGATGGGGACGCACTATCAGTTGTAGAAAACTGCTTTTCACACTTTTCATGTTCTTCTCCATGGCCACCATGATCATGGCTATGATGAGAATGCTCATCATCAGATGAATGTAATGCCATGTCAAACTTTCCTGTAGCATTTGCTTCAAAAGTTAATATTTTATTATTCTGTCCACTTTGTAATTCAGCCTCAAGATCATATCCATGTAAATGCAAAACATATGAACTATCACTTTTAACATTAAAAGTAACTGTATCGCCTTTGTTAGCTTCAAAACTTTGTTTTTCTTCTAATTCTCCATGGTGTATTTCTAAATTATAGATAACATCTTTCACTTCCCTATCACCACACCCCATTACCATAATTAGAATAATTGATAAGAAAAAATATCTCATTATTATCCTCTTTTATTAATAGAACGAATCCATATTATAGACATAGGTAACACCAACAGAATAATAGTTAGTATACCTGCAATTAAACCCCAATTAATGATCATACTAACTATTTCTACTTGAGTATTCACCGTAGTTTTACCTAAAGGACCATCAATATCAATTTTTAATTTCCAAATTCCAATTTCATCTAATAAAATATCAGAATCATAAGAAATATCCACTTCTTGTATTACTAAACTCGGTATCTGATCTTCAATGTATCCTATGAATGGTGCCAAACTTTTTCCACTAGGTGATATTGCTGTGTAAATGACATTTAAATTATCAAGGTTTTCATTTTTTGTGGCATCAGAAATATATATACTGAAATGAGCTGGGCCTTGAGGTAGTTTATTAGCATAACTTTTAACCTCTACTTTATATGGTCCTGACACATCATCCACTAATACAACACCTAAGCTACCATTTGCATATGCTATAGACATAAAACCTAAAATATGAAAAAAGATAATAGATAGTAGAAGTTCTTTTTTAATTGTTTTTATAATCATTAATTCTCTTCGTTAGTATTTTCTTCTGCTTGGCTATACATTTTCATTTGTTCTTGTATAAAATCATCTAACCATCTTCTGAAATCATGCAGTGCTGGTGGACTCACATGAATCACTTCAATATCTTCTGGAAATTCAATATTATGATTTTCACTCATAAGTAGTAAACCTATTTCATCTGATTTGATTTTCGAATCAATTGATTCTCTTATGGCAGAAAATCTCTTTTCAGCAACTTCAGAATACCAACTTTCGATTTTTGATCTTACGCCCTCTGAAGAGAATGGAATATTTGCTATACGTTGTAAATCAATCATCTGAGTTAGTGATTCAAGGTCTTCTGTTACCTGAATCTCTGCACCAGATTCCCATTGTTCTTGAACAAAGCTATAAGTCTTAGAATTCATGTTTTTCAATTGTTCCAAACCTTCGTGTCCGCCCACTGAAAGAGTTTCGTGAAAAATGTGCTTAACGATACCAAGTGACTGTGTCAAACTATTGATTTGATTTTTAACTTGGTTCCAATATTTTGTTATAAGAATTTCAGCATCTTGATTAGGTTCAAATGGAGTAAAGATAATTGGAACCATAAATAATTTTCTTTTATTTTTATAATCTTCTGTATTTGCTTTATCTATTTTACCTAATTCTTGAGACATTACAATTTCCTATAAAAAATATTCTAAAATATACTATATTATTATATACATAAAATATTAAATATAAACTGGAGTTATCATATGGATAGTACAAACTTGTGGGAATTCATAAACTCAAATGTACTCCTATTATACAGCGTACTTCTTACAGTAATCTTTATTATCACTATAAATCAGTATAATAAACTCAAATCAAAAATTACCAATCTAGATAGCAATTTACGAAGTAATGCAGTAAAACAAGGATTAACACTAGAACAATGGATTCCCATTTCAGAAAATTACCCTTGGGATCATAGAAATTTTAGATTTTTAGGAGACCCAATAGATGGAATTCAATTTGAAAACAATAAAATACTCTTAGTAGAATTCAAATCTGGTAATAGTAGGATGTCTAATAAACAAAAAGCTATTCAACAGTTAGTTGAAAATGGAAAAGTGGAATTTATTGAAATTAAAACTAATTAAATTCTACCATGTATTATTTTCAACTTTAGATAAAAATTCATCAATCAACTGATTGAATAACGAAGGTTCTTCTAAATTTACTGTGTGCCCAGTTTTAGGTACAAAAACAAGACCAGCATTCTTCATTTTATTTTTTAAAAATATTCCAGGGTTTATACAGGGTTCATCTTCATCACCAACTATTATCAGAGAAGGTATATTAATTTTTTCTATTTCCTTTTCTAATTCATATATAGTCTTTCGTTTACCTTGTACGTTTTTAAAAGTATTAGCAGAGCCAAGTGGAGAATGGTTAACAAGTGCATCTCTAAATATATTCCATCCCTTTGGGTCTTTAGATTTATATTGTAATCGTTGTGGACCTTTTGCATATGAATCTGCCCAAGAAGTAAAATCTTTTTCCATTAAAGATGCCTGATTGTTAACCGACTCTTTCCAATTATCTGCATTATCTGATCCGCTGCCAGCTCCTGCAATAATCAGTGCTTTGGCAATTTGCGGGTATTTAATGCCAAAACTTACTGCTAAACCTCCACCCATTGAAAGGCCGGCGATATATGCTTCTTTTATATCTAAGTAGTTTAATAATCCGTGCAAGTCTTCTAAGGATTTTTCTTGTGAATAATTATCATCACCTTCGGGTACTGATGATGGAGGATATCCTCGGTCATTATATGTAATTACCTTATATTTTCTAGAAAAATAATTTACCTGTGGCATCCAGCTCTGGGAATCACCAGCAAATTCATGTGAAAAAATAATTGGGAAACCTTCACCATATGTTTCGTAATATATATCTACTCCATTTATTGACGCTATACTCATCCTAAACTCCTCTTAAAATTCAACGATCAGTTATTATTCTACTTCTATAACTCTATCAGGGTCAGGGATTATCACCACTTCTTCTTCTAAATTATCATTATTATAAAAAAGAACTTCATTTTTATTAACCATAGTAGTGAAAATTCTAAGTTTTCTTGGATTCTTGCTAGAAAATGATTTAGCGTGTTTCTCAGCAAAAAATCTCGCTTTTTCTTCTTTCAATGTCCAACTCAACCCACTAGGACTTCCACCACGATAAATTCTTATGAGTAAGTTATCATCTGGTAATTCTTTTTTAAATAATTCACTGGGCTTTCTTAAACCCAGCATTATTAGCCAGCTTTGAAAATCTTCCCTAATTGTCTCAACACTTCTCCAAGTATTTACAATCAATTCCCATACGTCTTCATCCATTAAGCTCAGATTTCTAAGGTGATTTTCTTCAATTAAAGTGTCTTCTAAAGCTAAATATGCAAAACCATCTTTGTTTGGTGCTTTTAACCACATATGTAAATTATCAATAAATCTAGCATTACCTTTATCTAGCCAAATATCGAACTGATCGCTATGGCCTTGATTCTTTTCTGCATCCAAAAAAAAGAACAAAACTTCAGGTCTCATTTGAATTGGAAGTGAAAAGAGAATTCTTTGTAAATCTTTTTTTAAATATGTCATTATGGAATAATTTCGTGTGTTTTTTCTAATCCACAAGCTATAAACAAATCAAACTCATCAATCAAATCATCAAACGATTTATTACAGTGTTTTTTAAATTAAGTTTATATTGGTGGAGCTGAGGAGGATCGAACTCCTGACCTCTTCAATGCCATTGAAGCGCTCTCCCAGCTGAGCTACAGCCCCATTTTTAACAAATTAGAGTTAATTTACAACCTAATCCGATATTGTTAAGACATTTCTTCCATTAAGTACACAACATCGGTGTTATTGTGTTTTTCATCCCATTCGACCATCCAAGGTGCACTCATTGCTTCTTGCATTTTGTCAAAATCTAGCACATGCGCAATTGTAACGACTTTACACCATCCTTCTTTGTCGTATGGAAGTTCAGCACTTTCATGTTCTGTCATAGTTCCTGGAAATTCAGTAATGGATTTTGACATAACATTTTTGAAGTCATCAAATGTGCCTTCAAAAGTAGATGTAAAACAAACATTCATTTACGTTCTCCTTTGGTTTTTTCTGGTAGGCTAACCAGACTATTCGGAATATCTCATACAGAACCACTGTACAATACCGAATCTATAGCACCTATTTTCTTACGTATAGAATGCAAGTTAACATATTTTTTCAGGACAATAAATACATGAAAAAAATTAACCAACAATTATACGAACAGTTATGTATAATTACCTCTAATACAAATATATATAATTACTGGAGTCTGATTTATGTCACTGGATTTGGGACTAACATTAATCCCAATAGAGATTTCGTTTATTGAATTTATAATACTTTGTTTGATTAGTTTTTTTGCATCTGCGCTTTCTGCCTCTATAGGTTTAGGCGGTGGAATAATGACTATTACAGCATTTATATATCTAATAAACCCGCTAGCAGTAATACCTGTACATGCAGTTACACAAGCAAATTCTAATTTTTTCAGAGCTCTAATGATGAGGAAAGATATAAGTTATACCTGGATTAAACCTTTTATATTAGGAACAATATTAGGTGTATTAGTTGGAGGGCAGCTTGCATTTAACATGCCCAAACATTTACTCGAAGGAATTATTGGTATATTTGTAATCTATTCATTATGGGGTCCAAAATCGATTAATTTTACTAAACCAACAAATCTTATATCTCTCTTTACAGGTATAATCACATCTTTTGCTACTATGTTTGTTGGTGGAACCGGTCCGTTAGTTGCTCCATTTGTTAAATCTACTACAAATGATAGAAAAGTCATCGTAGCAACTCAAGGTGCCTATATGTCTATACAACATGGACTAAAGATCTTAGTATTTGGGATATTAGGATTTAATTTTGGCCCGTACATTGTCCTAATAATTTCTATTGTTCTATTTGGAATATTAGGAACATGGTTTGGTAAGTACCTACTTAATCTTATGCCAGAAAGATTATTTATTATAGGATTCAATTCAATTATTACAGGTCTAGCAATAAAATTAATCTACTCTCCAATTAAAGTGTGGTTTTTCTAAGTTAACTTATATTTGGAAAGGATATAAAAAAATGGGCTTTTCATTGGAATTTTTAAAAAACCCAATCCAAATTGGTTCACCTTTCCCTTCATCTCAATCTTTTGCAAAACTCATGGTAGATTATGCAAAATTACAATCAAATTCAACAATAGTTGAACTTGGTCCAGGAACTGGCAGTGTTACAAATCAAATACTCAAACAAATGCCTGGTGATAGTCTATTTTTTGCAATAGAAATTAATGAAGTACTTTATAAAAACTTCAAAAATAACTATCCAGAAACGATAATTTACCACGGTACAGCAAATGATATAAAAAAATATTTAAAAATACATAACAGAAGTCAAGTTGATTGTATAATATCGGCTATACCCTGGGCCACTTTATCAATTGATCTACAACAGGAATTATTTTCCGAAATATATGATGTTATAGCACCAGGTGGTACGTTTCTTACAATCGCATTATTAATAGGAACCTTTTTCTCTAGGGGCAAGAAGTTTAAACAATTACTTGATTCTAATTTTGAATTAGTTAATAGAACTCCCGTAGTATGGAAAAATCTACCTCCAGCTATTGCATATATTTGTCGAAAGTAAATTTTATTATATTAAGTGTTGTGAAATATCTTCAAAACTATCTACAACAATATCAAATCTAGATAAGTCACCGTAGTTCTCACTTATCCCTGTTCCGAATTCATTTGGTCTATGAACATAACATGTCTTCATACCAGCACTACTAGCCCCATCCAAGTCATATGCATGAGAAGCAACCATCATGGATTCTGTTGGTAACACATCTAACATTTTTATTGCCCCTAAGTAAACTTTTGGATCTGGTTTATAAGTACCAAAAAATTCTGTAGATAAAATAGAATCCCAAGGAACATCAGAATTTTTTGAAAGTTTAACCAACATAGACAAATTACCATTAGAAAGTGCTGAAATTATATGGCTTTCTTTCAATTCTGCTAACCCTGGTAATGAATCATTCCATGGAATTAACCTATGCCATGACTCATTAAATTGAATTAATTCATCATTACTTATATGGGCTATCCTAAGCTCTTCTAAAAGTTCATTAAGAACTTCCATATGAATATCATCCATAGATAGATAGGATCTTTCTGCTTTAGCAACTTTAGATTGTAGCGACCTAAATCCTGATCTCCATTTATCAGTAAATTCGAATTCATCAAAGTTTAATCTATTTTGTGATGTAAAAGTTTTTGTTTCAAGATAAATAGATTTATGCCAATCAAAAACAGTTCCAAATACATCGAAAAAAATTGCTTTAACATCTTGTTTTATATTCATAATTTTTGACTCTTAATTATAAACCCAATCGACTTGATTCATCGTGTACTTTGTCTAAATATTGCTTAGCCCCAGATATTAATAACCTATTTACTGAACTATGAAAGTAACGAACACCAAATTCTAGCCACATAGTAGTTTGATCTTCAGGACAACTACATCCAGCCCATTTACCTGCATCAAGAACTTTACCAAGAGCTCGTTTACCTGCTTCAACTACCTCTGGATGAGTCATTTGGCCAGGGAATCCCATAGAGGTAGATAAATCACCATGCCCCACAAAAACAACATCAACACCTTCTACCTTTGCTATTTTTTCCGCATTTTCAATACCTTGTGGAGTTTCAACCATAATACAAACTAAGGTTTCCTCATTACCATGATTAAGATAGTCTGGTGCCGACATACCCAACCCAAACTTATTATTTCTATTTGCAACAAAATATCCCCTTTTACCTTTTGGTGGGTATTTAACTGAATCAACAATAATTTTTGCTTCTTCAGCAGTCTGGACTTGAGGTGCTTGGATACCGTGTGCTCCTAAATCTAGAAATGGTCGTATAATTTCAGGAGTATTCCCTATAGGTCGTACAATCGGAGTAATGTTCGATGATTCACAACTTTGAACGCATTGTGGAAACACCTGTGTGGTTATATGACCATGCTCATTATCAAGTAGAAGCCAATCAAACCCCAAATGACCAAAAATTTCTAAAGCGCTAATTGAATAGTCATATACCATAGCACCCCAAACAGCTTGACCATTTTTTAACTTTTCTTTGGTTGTATTTTTAAACATCACAAAACCTCTCTAACCTCATTAATTCGTAATTAATTTGATTATTATATATGAAGTTGTGTAATTGAAAATCATTAAACTCCTTTGTATACTGCAAATACTGTAATAAAAAGCAATATATTTTTTATATCAATATGTAAGAAAGAAAATTAATGGCAATAGCCAAAAGATCAGTACAATTTAGTTTCGAACCAAAAACATTAGATCGAAAATGGCAAGATCGATGGGCAAAGGATAAGCTTTATCATGTTGATGATTTAAGCGAAAAAGAAAATTGGTTTGAAATGACAATGTATCCATACCCTTCTGGTGATACCCACATTGGACACTGGTACGCAATGGCACCTTCTGATGCCCACGCACGATTTCGTAGAATGCAAGGATATAACGTTTTACATCCTATGGGTTTTGATTCTTTTGGATTACCAGCTGAAAATGCTGCAATACGAAGAGGCATACATCCTTATAAATGGACTATGGATAATATTGCCAATATGAAAAAACAATTTTATTCCATGGGAACTATATATGATTGGGAAAGAGAAGTTAATACCTGCCAACCTGACTATTATAAATGGAATCAATGGTTGTTTTTAAAACTATTTGAAAATGGCTTAGCATACAAATCAAATGCACCAGTGAATTGGTGTAACCAATGTCAAACCGTTCTTGCAAATGAACAAGTAATTAATGGTAAATGTGATCGATGTGAAAGTGTTGTAATTCACAGAGACTTAGAACAATGGTTTTTCAAAATAACAGATTATGCTGAAGAGCTACTAAGCTTCGAAAAAGTTATAGACTGGCCAGAAAAAATAAAAACTCTTCAAGAAAATTGGATTGGGAAGAGTTTTGGAGTACAAGTAAAATTTGATTTGTCTCATTTGCAAATATCCACAGATGAAATAGAAACCTTTACTACTCGAATTGACACTCTTTTTGGAGTAACATTTATTGTATTAGCTCCAGAACATGATCTAGTATCTGAACTTACAACTTCAGATAATAAAGAAAAAGTTGAAGAATATATAAAAACGAGTAGAGAATATTCTGAAATAGAAAGATTATCCACAGAAAGAGATAAAACTGGGGTTTTTACAGGTTCATATGCAATTAACACGATAAACGGAAATAAAGTTCCTATTTTTATTGCTGATTATGTCTTGATGCAATATGGAACAGGCGCTGTAATGGGCGTACCTGCTCATGACCAAAGAGATTTTGAATTTGCAAAAAAATATAATTTAGATATAACCAGAGTTATTGGAAAAAATATAAATGATACCAGTACACTTCAAGAAGCCTATACTGAATCTGGTATTCTAACCAACTCAGGTGATTTTGACAATATTAATAATGAAGAAGCTAAAATAAAAATAGCAGAGCATCTTGAAAAAAACTCCTTGGGTTTGCGCACAATTACTTATAGATTAAGGGACTGGCTTATTTCAAGACAACGTTATTGGGGAACACCAATACCAATAATTTATTGTGTGGATTGTGGAACCTTACCTGTACCAGAAAAAGATTTACCTGTAATACTACCACCAGATGCAGAATTCAAACCTACTGGTGAGTCTCCATTGAAGTATCATCCCGAATTCATTAACTGTAAATGTCCCAATTGTGGTAAAGATGCGGAACGAGAAACAGATACTATGGATACTTTTGTTGACTCTTCTTGGTATTTTCTTCGTTATCCAAATCCTAATTACGACGATGCTCCTTTTGATTTGGACAAACTAAAACTGTGGAATCCAGTAGACCAATACACAGGCGGTGCTGAACATGCCGTATTACATCTTATGTACTCTCGATTTTTTGTAAAAGCGCTCAGAGACATTGGACTATTTAAATTCGATGAACCCTTTTTAAGGTTATATAACCAAGGAATGATAATTGCAAACCATCAAAAAATGAGTAAATCAAGAGGTAATGTTATAGCTCCTGACGACTACGTTCTAGAATTTGGTGCTGATGTTGTACGAATTTACTTAATGTTTCTTGGTCCATGGGATCAGGGGGGTGATTGGATTGATAGTGGTATTAATGGAATGGCAAGGTGGATAAATAGAGTATGGAATATTAGTACAACTGATCCTAAAAAGTTTACTTCAACTAAAGAAAACCAAGATCTGACTAGAACAACTCACAAACTCATTAAAAATGTAACAGAAGATATTGATCGGTTTAAATTTAATACAGCTTTAGCATTTATGATGGAATTTACAAACTACTTAAACCAAATTTCAGAAAATAATAATGCAACATTTGACCAATGGAACTTTGCTATCAAAAGTCTTTTACTCCTCTTAGCTCCAATAGCACCCCATATAACTGAAGAATTATGGGAATTACTTGGAAATCAATATAGTATTCACAATCAATCTATTCCATCTTTCAACCCAAAACTCATCGAAGATGAAACCACAACTTTGGTTATACAAGTTAATGGGAAAGTTCGCGACACTGTTGAAGTGGGAATAAATACAGAAAAAGAAAAGGCTGAAAAAATTGCTCTTTCAAGCGATAAAATTCAGCCCTATCTAGTAAATCAAACAATAAATAGAATTATTTATGTTCCAGATAAATTAGTTAATATTGTCATTACATAAACTAATCTATACGAATAGCTCCTAATAAATCACGGATTTTTGAACTACCATCCGCATTCCACCAAGAATCAATTGCACTACCAACACGTTCTTTTGGTAAGCTTAATATTGCACAGTTGTAGAATTTATCTTTGAATTCTTCTTCAGATAATGGGTTAGCTTGGGTACCACGCATTACATGCCTATTAGTATCTTCTTCTAATGTAGTCCCATCCTTTAATGTAATCTTTACAGGATTTGAAACCATCATCCCATCTCTTCCACTATCCCACTCGGATTTTATTTTTATATCTACCTTTTCAACTGCTTCAGTATATTCCGCTCGATCTAAATTTTCATCATTAAAACTTGCCATATCTATTTTCTTGTCGACTAAAGCGGTGGCAACGTTATAATGGATACTAAATTTACCTTGAAAACCATAAGTTGGCCTTGGATATAAAAGAACATGACTTATTGATGAGAAATTGTCTATTTCAACTTCGTCTATGTCATTTAAATCTAATTCATTTGTATTTAATATACTTAATAAAGAATCTAATGAGCTATGATTTGATCCACAGCAAGGATATTTTTTAATTACTATAGAAGTAGCACATAACCAAGTCTTACCCAATTCATTAACCATAGCCTGAGGGTCAAAATTCCCTGCACCTAAGTATGCTGATGCCCAACCGACTTTACTCTCTAAAAAATTATCTGTTGCTTTCCATCCATCTTTTGCTAAGTAACCCGCCATTATGCCATTACGGGAAGTCATACCTGCGTGAAGAGGTTTAGTATATGTGCCAAAATTTTGCAATATTCCACTTGGCATTGAGCCGGCCATGCCTAAAGCAGTTAAGGTTTGTTCTTTATCTAAACCTAATAAACGAGCTGCAACTGCTGCAGCACCCATAGTTCCAAATATTGCAGTTGAATGAAAACCAGTTGTACCTTGTGGAGAACTAGAACCTCTCGATAGATGAGCTGCTGCCTCAAAACCAATCACATAAGCTGTCAGCAAATCTTTAACAGTTAAATCGAGTTCCTCAGCAATTGCTAGTGCAGGAGGTAATAAAGCTACACTAGGATGCCCAAATCCACCCATATCATCATAATCCAATGCATGTCCAAGGGTTCCATTACCCAATGCCGCCATATATTGTGAGGTTCTCATACTAGAACCAACAATTGTGCAATCGCCAGCTCCACCCTGATCAGATACAAACTTTTGAATCATTTTACCAAGAGGTTGATCAGCACCAGCAAGCATAACTCCTATACAATCAAATATAGCTTCTCTAGCTGCTCTATATGCATCATCAGGTATATCTTCCGATTTAGTGTTTACTATAAACTCTGCTAATCTTTCTTCTGAACGCCCCATAATTTCCTCCTTTAATTAATTAAATTTAATTACTCCAATATCATTTTCTTTCGTAATGTTAATATTAAATTCTGCACTCATTTCTGCAATTCGGTTTATTATGTCATCAGCTATTTCACCATGTGCAGGTAATGGCCTACCCTGAGTTCCTCTACTTCGATCTTTGAATATTGAAACACTTCGGCTACTTGTAGTCACTGGATGTACGAGTATCTTAACACATTCCTTTTGTTCCCATTGCATAGATACGTATGAACTTCCATGCATTCCTATACGATCAACATCATATTCCCTACCAACACTTGATCGTTTTGTTTCAAAGTCAGATGGTGTAGGGTTAATTTGATTCGTTATACCATATCTTTGATATGCATCCCAAGGGGACCATTTAACAGAGGATTGAGTTATAAAACCACCGAGACCGTGGAAAATGGGCTTACCATTATATAATTCTACTCCTCTTGAGCCCTGATAACTATGATGTGATCCATGACTTACAAATATATCCGTACCAGCATCAATTGCTTTATGAGCAAATTCTTTAACAAAGTCTGGAGAATCTGTTTCCTCTTTACCACAATCATGTACATGTATTGATACAATAACCCAATCAGCAAAGTGTTTTGCATTTTCTATCCATTTAAGATTTCGATTTAAATCTTCAATATTTGGTGTGGTAATTACCTTATATTCATCTCCAGCTGTGAAATTTGAAAAATCAAATTTAGGATATGGTGCAAAATTAGTATTAAGAAATTGAAAATTATTTTCATCATCTACATTTAGTCCAGGATTTCTACTTATGACCAAACGCTTTTTGGCTTTTTCAAATCCTAATCCTTCACTAATTTTTTTTAATGAATTCAGGTCTTCTTTTGGTACAACATATTGTATATTGTGCCGAAGAACATTAGCACCCGGCCTACCTCTGTCCAAAGAAGTTGGTTCTCCTGCATAAGATCCATTGGCTGGTAAAGTAGCTGTTACACTAATTAATGCAATTCTACCCTTAGCTGTATCTAGATATGTTGGAGAAGTTGCCTCGGTTAAATGCCTCCCTGTACCCGCATGAGGCATACCAAATTTATCTAAATTTGATATGTTGTCTAATACTCCTCTAGGTCCATAATCATTGGCATGATTGTTAGCACAACTTATCATATTGACACCTAACCAATGGAGTTCAGAAATATTATTGGGATCTGAAGCCATATGAGTACCTCCATGATCCCATGCTGGAGTGCCTTCATATTCATGGAATAACATTTCAGAATTAGCTAATACCAAATCATTGCCCCTAATAGAATTAATCATTTCCAAATATCCTGGCTCTCTAAAAACCGAAAGTTTTCTAGTTAGAATACAATCCCCCAAAAGAGCTATATTCAAATTTCCTTGATCAGATTCGTAATGATACATAAAACCTCCGTACATGTGTGACTATATTTATCAGAAAATCATGCAATATTAAACCTTTTTTTGTGCCCTTAATTACAGAATTTAATTATTGACACTGTATATAGCCAATGATACAGTTTTAATACACATTTAATTTATATAACAGGGGTAAACATGTCTTTTAATATAGTAGTATTAGCAAAACAAGTTATTGATCCTGAGGCTCCAACTGCAAGTTATAGAATTGATGGAAGTGCTGGGAAGCTCGAAGTTGATTCTTCCCAAAAAATTGCTCCAGTTATAAATGGTTTTTGTGAGAATGCCATTGAAGCAGCACTTCAAATCAAAGAAGCAGTAGGAGATGCTACAGTAAGTGTAATTTCTGCAGGTTCTGATTTTGTAATGGATGTCATGAAAAAGGCCGTATCAATGGGTTCTGATGAAATGTATCTTTTGCAAGATGAAAAATTCAGCAACCTTAATGATAGCTCAATAACTGCAAAACTTTTAGCAACTGCCATAAAAAAAATAGGTGATTACGATCTCGTTATCGCTGGGATGCAAGCATCAGACTGGGATCAGGCACAAGTTCCTTTAGGTATTGCAGAAATTCTTGGTGTGCCTTGTGTTCCTATTGCTAGAAAAATTGAAATTAAGGATGGAAGAGCAATTTGTGAAAGAGCAACAGATGCAGGTTATGAAACAGTTTCTGCTCCGCTTCCTTCGGTTATAACAGTAAATAATGAATTTGGACAACCACGATATCCTACTCTACGAAATATTATGGCAGCTGCACGTAAAACACCAATAACATGGGATGCAACTGAACTTGGTTTGTCTGATGATGATCTTTCTCCACGAATCAAAATTGTCGACCTTTTTATACCTGAGAAACAATCTCAATGCGAAATTATTGAAGGTGAAGACGAAGAAGAAATGGGTAGAAACTTAGCATTAAAAATGCGTGAAGCAAAATTAATATAGGAGTACAAACAATGTCAGAAATATTACTTGTTGGTGAAGTGAATGGTGGAAATCTAGCAGAAGCTACTGCTGAATTAATTGCCCATGGGAAACCGTTAGCAGAATCTTTAACTTCTACAATTTCTGTTGCTTTACTTGACCAAGACTCATCTAGTGCTGCTCAAGAAGCAATAAGTAAAGGAGCAGATAAAGTATACAATATAAAAGACTCTTTACTTGGTACCTATCAAACAGATGCATATTTAGCAAGCTTGGCAAAATTAATTCAAGAAACAAATCCGATTGCTGTTTTAGTAGCTAAAACTGAAATTGGTGCAGATATTGGAGCAAGATTAGCATTTAGAGTTGATACTGGTATTGTACAGGACTGTATTGAAGTATCAGTTAATGGAGATAACAAAATTCAAGCTAACCGACCTGTTTTTGGTGGGAACTGCATAGCAACTGTAGTATGTGAATCAACCCCAATGATGGCACTAATCCGTCCAAAGACAAAAGAACCTTTAGATGCTGACTCAGGACGATCAGGAGAAATAGTTGATTTCAATGCTGATTTAGATGAATCTGTAATAAAAAACCAAGTTGTTGAAAGAGTAGAAGAAGTGCAAGAAGGTATTCGTTTAGAAGACGCTGCTAGAATAGTGGGCGGCGGACGCGGAATGAATGGTCCAGAACCTTTTGATAATGAACTTAAGGATTTAGCTGATACTATGGGTGCAGCTATAGGAGCAAGTCGAGCTGCAGTCGATATCGGATGGGTTCCATATTCATATCAAATAGGACTAACTGGTAAAAAAGTTGCTCCTGACCTTTACCTCTTAGTAGGAATATCAGGTGCGAGTCAACACATGGCCGGTTGTAGTGGATCAAAAAACCTAGTTGCAGTCAATAAAGATCCAGATGCTAACATATTTAAAGATGCTAGATTTGGTGTGGTGGGAGATTGGGAAAAAGTACTCCCTGCACTAACACAACAACTAAAAGAATTAATGTAAATCCAACAATATTATAATTACAAAACCCCTGAAAATTCAGGGGTTTTGTCTTGTTAGGGGTGGTTGAAAATATATGAGTAAGATGATGAGCTCATTTCGATATTCTGCATTCAGATATCTTTGGTTGGGACAAGTAACTCACGCAGCAGGAATGTGGATAGATATGGTCACCCTACCTCTCATTGTGTTGAGCTTATTTAGCACTATAGAAGAAGCTGCAATAAATGTTGGATTAGTAATGTTTGTAAGAACAATGCCTCATTTTACCCTCGGGCTTTTTGCAGGGGTGTTTGCTGATAATTTTAATAGAAGAACACTATTAGTTGTTACTAAAGTAGGTGTTGTTTTTATACAAATAATATTTATGTTTGTTGTATTTATGGGTCACCTATCTATGATGTGGGTATTTTTATACTGTTTCTTTCGCGGTGCTACAATGGCTTTTGATCAACCAGCAAGAAGAGCTATGATAGCTAATGTTGTTCCTCAAGAACTATATACTAATGCTATGGCTCTTAGTATGGGAACAGTGCAAGCTACAAGAATTATTGCCGCAGCAGGTGCTGGTTGGATTATTGCCTGGACGAGTGGAGTTGATAGACTAACGGAAAATGACTATGGTTTTGAATTCCCAGTAACAATTATATTAATTCTCTATATTTTAGCTCTTATTTTTACTTATTTAATAAAATATTCTCATGAAGTAAAAAATAACGTGGGCCAAAACAAAACCACAATAAGATATGTTATGTCTGAATTAGTCGAAGGTTTACGTTTTTCATGGTCAAGAAAAGATATTCGATCTGTTGTAATTATGGCAGCATGTTTCTTTTTATTTGGAATGGTATTTATGCATGTTTTTGCTCCGCTATTCGCAAAAATCCTTGGTATAGGAGAAAAGGGATTGGGAACCCTACTTTCATTAAGTGGAGTCGGTGGAGCTACTGGGGCGGTATTTCTTGCTGCAATAAATCCAAATACTAAACGTGGTATTTGGATTTTGGTATCACAAATTGCTTTGGGGTTATCGTTATTATTTTTTGCACTATCAGTATCTCTCGATAGCATGCTTGTTGTATATTTTATGGCTGTTGTAATTGGGCTAACTCAAGCAATTATTTTCCCTCTTATCAACTCTGTCTTAATGAATCTTACTCCAGACCATCTCCGTGGTAGAGCAATGGGACTCTTAAGCTTAGATAGAGCATTTGTTTCCCTTGGTGCTGCTATCGCAGGACCAACCGCTGCGTATGTAGGAGTAGCAAATGGTCAAATGATTTTTGGAATAGGATGTGTACTTAGTGGGATTATTCTTTGGGTTTTTGGAACCACTCTCAGAAAATTAGATTAAATAGTATAATCACTATATAGATTCAATCTGTATTTAAAAGGCAAATATTGTGAAAATAATTTCCTCTAATCGTCCCATATTTAAATTAATTCTATTTGTAATTTTGTTATTTTGCGGTGGATTAATACCTAGTAATCCATCTAAAAGTGAAACAATTAATTATATAATATCTCATGAAAAACATAGTTTATTACTATGGGAATTAAAATATTTACCACAAAAAATCTTATATTCGGTATCTGACATTATTTTCCCATTTGAGAATAAGAATATTTCTACAAAAGACCCAATAGAAATTATAAATAATTACATAAAGGTTAATGATCAAGTAAGAAAACACAATGCAGAATATGAATATGCAGTTATAAAAGGTAATGATTACAAAACAAATAGAGAAAAAGAAAAGAAAATCCAAGAATATATTAATGAATTAGAAAAAACCCAATTAAAAACTGAAAATGCATTGGAAGAAATTATAAGTAGTGCAATTCATGAACTAGATATCTCTATATTCCCAAACATGATATTCCCACCTGTTTTAATTAGTATCGAACCACCACCATCGCTCTTAATATTATCACCGAGAGACGAAATAAAATTAGAAAAAACAATATTATTAAAATCTGATAATTCAATTCCTCAGAGATATAAAATTGAAGATACTATTGAAGGCCTGGAAAATAAATCAGCTCTTATATCTGATATTGGTGGATTATCTACATTTCCAGCAACGGTAAAAGTGAGGAATTTAGAGGCTACTCTTAGCACCACTGCACATGAATGGTTTCATAATTACATGATCTTCAAACCTCTTGGAAGAAGTTACTTTAATAACGACAAATTACGGACAATTAATGAAACTGCGGCTAATATTTTTGGTGACGAAATAGCTAAATATATATTAAATATAGAAAAAAATGATCATCTAGAAAACTCTAAATCTTCTGAACCTTGCAAAAAACCTGATTTTTGTTTTGGTTTAGAAATGAATGAAACAAGAACTACAGTAGAAGAATATCTAGATCAAGGAGATCTTTCTAAAGCTGAAAAATATATGGAAGATCGACAGAAATTATTTCTAGATGAAGGATACATTATTCGTAAACTAAACCAAGCATATTTTGCTTTTCATGGTATATATGCAGATAGTCCATCTTCAAAGAGTACTGTATTTGAAGAACTAACTAATATAAGAAACCAATCCAAATCTTTGGCAGATTTCATAAAGAAAATAGAAAATTTAAGCAATGAAAATGATTACCAACAACTAATCAAATGATTTTATTTATGCCCTTGTTATTTACAACAAGGGCATAAAATTTCGTTATTTAGAAATCATACCTCGACCAAGACTAATTGCCCATAGTGTATAAACTATATAACACTGTTGCTGGGGTTTGATTTTATCACTTTTCTAGTAATTATTTTATTGACTTGTTAAGAATATGTTAATATACTCACCTGTATTATGTAGCTCTTCTCTGAATAACGATTGATTCAGAGATATTTTTTATAGGAGGTTTATAATGGGCGCAACAGAAAAGTTGGCAAGATTTGTTATTGAAACACCTTCGGAAAAGATTAGTGATGAAGCCATAGAAAGAGCCACAGCTGGATTAATGGATGCTGTCGGAACTGCTCTTGTTGCTAATACTAACGAGATAGGTAGAATAATAACTGAATTTACTGAAGAAGTAGGAGGAACACCTGTTTCTCGTGTAATTGGTACAAATATTAAAACATCCTCTCCAAATGCAGCTTTAGCCAATGGCACACTTGGTCATGCTGATGACTATGACGACGTTGGTGGTTTCGGTCATCCTGCAGTAATTTTAATGCCTACGGTATTGGCCTTAGGAGAACAACTAGGTAAAACAGGACGTGAGATTTTAGATGCTTATGTTCTTGGATTTGATGTAGGGGCACGATTAGCCCAAGGTATCGGAGGAGACCATTATGAAAGAGGTTGGCATTCAACTGTAACTCTTGGCACTTTAGCATCCGCTGCTGCTGCTTCAAGACTAATGGGACTAACAGTAGATCAAACCCGCCATGCCTTAGGTATAGCAGCATCTCATGCTGCAGGTATGCAGGCAAATTTTGGAACTATGACAAAACCACTACATCCAGGTAATGGTGCAAGAAGTGGTATCACTGCTGCAACCTTAGCATCTAAAGGATATACCGCAAACCAAAATATTATTGAAGCACCTTTAGGATATGTAGCTGTATTTGGCGATAAACAAGCTAATATTAATGCAATGACACATCAGCTAGGTGATGCACAATGGCAAATAGTAAATCCTGGATTTAAAATAAAAGAATGGCCTTGTTGTTATGGTAATCATGGCGCTGTTCCTATGTTAATAGATTTAGTACACAAATATGAAATTCAACCTGAACAAGTTGAAAGTGTTGAATTCATAGGTGGTATGGGAGCTGCTGGATTCCTAAATAGACCTGATGCAGATACTTATTTTGGTGGAAAATTTAGTTTGCAATTCAATATTGCCGCCGCTGTTGTAGATGGTGCGATGTCTTATGACACATTTACAGATGAAAAAGTAAACAGCCCTGAAATACGTGACATGATGTCTAGAGTAGAACTCAAAGATGATATCATGACTAAAGATTTACCAGATCGTATACACAGCCAACATAAAGATCAGACTGTAGTCATCAATATGAAAGATGGAAGAAGTGTTAGTGACACTATTGAAACAGCTGTTAATACACTAGTTGGTCATGAAATTGATGTTAAGTTTGAAGCAAATGCAAGTAAAGTTCTTCCTTCAGAGAAAGTTGAACGTGCCCTATCTCTTCTCAAAGATCTTAAAAATGTAAAAGATATAAGTGAAGTTTTAGACGCGGTTACCGTTTAATCACAAAGAAAGAATAAAAAAGAGGGGTTGTAATCAACCCCTCTTTTTTTACAATAATAAGATGAATAATTTACCACTTTCAGGTATCAAAGTTGTCGAGATTGCACATATCGTTGCAGGGCCTACTGCTGGTCTAATCTTGGGAGATTTGGGAGCTGAAGTAATTAAAATTGAACCTCCAAATGCACTTGATACTAGTCGTATAGGATCAAGCAGAAATGGTAGCTTTTTCTTTGTAAATCGCAACAAAAGTAGTATTGTTATAGATCTTAAAAATCCCGAAGGGCTCGAAATTCTTTATAAGATATTAGAAAATACTGATGTACTAATTGAAAATATGGCTCCTGGAACCATGAATAGACTCGGAATAGGTTACAAACAATTAAGCAAAAAATTTTCCAAATTGATTTATCTCAGTGTAAAAGGATTTTTAAGTGGTCCATATAGTAATCAAACATCTCTTGATGAGCTTGCTCAAATGGGATCAGGTCTTGCATATATGACAGGAAGATCAGGAGATCCAATACGCGCTGGTGCAAGTATTATAGATATGGGTGCAGCTATGCATGGAATAATTGGTGTCCTTTCTGCCTTATATACTAGAAGTATTACCCAAAAAGGACAGGAAATTACTTCTGGGTTATTTGAAACTGCACTATTTTTTGTTGGGCAACATATGGCATCCAATCAACATTCAGGTAATACAAATGTTCCTCTACCAGAACGCCATCATGGATGGGGTGTTTATGATAAATTCCAATGTATTGATGGAGAATTAGTATTTATTGGTGTCACAAGTAATAATCAATGGAATACCTTTTGTCAAATATTAGAATTAGAAGAATTAGCAAACAATCATGAATTAGAAAATAATCCAGGAAGAATAGCAAATAGACCATTAATTCTTGAAACAGTAACTCCAATTATAGAAAATATGGAAAGTACCACAATTCTAGATCTGCTTAGAGAAAATGGTATCTCTGCTACACTTGTTCATACCCCAGACACAGTAATTAATGACCCACACGTAAATTCTGGAAAACGATTATACAAATTCACTTCTGATGGAAAAGATTTTTCCCTACCTAAATTACCCTATGAAAGTAGTGATTACGAATTTGATGAATCTTTACCTGCTCCTGACAAACCGGGATTACAAACAAATTCAATATTAAAAAATATCGGTTATTCAGATACCCAGATAAGTAAATTTTTTGACGACAATATTGTACAATAAGATTATGGATACCATAATCATAGATGTTAATATATTTGAAGAATTTTTAAATGATCTTTCTGAAGTATGGATAGAAAAAATAGCATTGAATTCTCTAAGTTTTGGTTTACTTTCATTAAATTCTGAATTCATTCTTGAATATCACTCTCTAGGAATTACTATAGCAGACGATACAACAATCCAGGTCTTAAACAATAACTATAGAGGGCTCGATGAAATTACTGACGTATTAGCATTTTCAGAAAATTATCCCGGTGAATATTATGGCGAAACTGAAAAAACGATAACCACTGCAGAATCTTTCCCCAATGAGACTGGATATGCTGGTGAAATCGTTTTATCATATCCGCAATGCAAACGACAAGCTGAGGAAAACAATATTTCTATCGATAAAGAATTAGCCACATTGATTTCCCACGGTATTCTTCACTTAATCGGATATGACCATGCTAATGAAGAAGAACTAAAAGTTATGGAAAAAATTCAATCTGATTCAACTAAACATTTATGGGATAATTAATTTAATATGAATAATTACGTTTTGTATAGAAAATGGCGCCCCAAAAGTTTTTCTGAATTAGTTGGCCAAACAGCAATCAGAAAAACTTTAGTAAATGCGATTTCTCAAAATAGAATTGCTCATGCCTACCTATTTAGTGGTCCTAGAGGTACGGGAAAAACCAGTACAGCAAGAATATTAGCTAAGGCAATTAATTGTAAAACTGAGAATATTGAAGATAGGTTGATTTGTAATACTTGTGAAAATTGTATCGATATTAATTCATCAAACTCTTTGGATCTTATAGAAATTGATGCAGCCAGTAACCGTGGTATTGACGAGATTCGAAGTATAAGAGACAAAAGTAATTATTCACCATCAAAAAGTATGTATAAGGTATATGTATTAGATGAAGCACATATGTTAACTAAAGATGCATCTAACGCTTTACTTAAAACATTAGAAGAACCACCTCCTCATGTAGTATTTATTCTAGCTACTACTGAAGCTGATAAAATGGAACCGACTATACTTTCAAGGTGTCAAAGATTCGATTTCAAAAAAATCGATACTACAGATACAGTGCAAAGACTTGAACAAATAGCGAATGATGAAAAAGTTAATATCTCTGAATCAGCAATCAAAAGAATTGCAGAAATATCAGAAGGAAGCTTGCGAGACGCAGAAAGTTTTCTCGAGCAAATAATACTATCAAATGATGAAGAATATATTGATACAGATCAAATTAATACAATCCTTGGAATTACTGATGTAAAACAAATAGAATTACTCAGAGAAGCAATACTTACAGGCAATATTAATCAAACAATTCAATTAATCAATACTAGTGTTAATAATAATACTAGTATTAAGCAATTACATAATAGTTTGATATTATCTTTTAGAGAATATTTAATTAATCTAGCTAATACATCAAATGTTAAAGATCAAATTTTGCATATAGCAAAGTGCCTTAAAATATTTGTAAATCTTGATTTCTCTAAATCATTGAATCATGCATCTAGTATTGAAATAGCAGCAATCGAAGCATCTATGTTAAGAGAAAATGAAAACTATATATCTCCCGAAGTTGCAATAAAGGAACCAAGTATAAATAAAAGTAAAATAGAATCTACTGAGGCTATAGAAAAATCAATGGATATAGATATAGAAACAATTAATACTGATAATCAAGATTCAAATGAAGCTAATGCTGATCTAGAAATGGAAAAACAACAAGAAATAGAAACAATATCAAAACAAAACCAGGAAATAGTAAGCGAAAATATAATAAAAAGTGAAGCATGGCAATTAGTGATTGAAAAGTTTGCAAAAATCAAAGGAGAGCGTTTTGCTATAGGTGCATTATTAAGAGATTGTAAAGAAGCATCTATTGATAATAACAATCTATATCTAAGCTTTGCGAGTAATTCAAATCAAGAACGTTTCGTAGGCGAATTAGAACATGGCAAAATCAAATTAGATTTGATCGAATCAATATCGCAATTTTTACAAATACCTAGGCTCAATGAAATTGTTTATAATGATGAAGGCAAGAATAATAACTCCAACAACAATAGTGTAAATTTATCAGTAATGAAAGCTCTGAATTGGGGCGGTAAAATTATTGAAGAAGAGGTAAAAAATGATGAATAAAAATATGCTTAAACAAGCACAACAACTCCAGCAAAAATTAATGGAAGAACAACAAAAACTTGAAACAGAAACTGTTACAGGTACTTCAGGTGGTGGAGCTATTCAAATAACTATTAATGGTAAATATCAAGTTACAGAAATAAAAATTGATCCTGAAGCAATTGATCCTGAAAATGTGGATATGTTAGAAGATTTAATTACTACAGGTTTTAATGAAGCTATTGAAAAAATACAACAATTAAGTGCATCTAGGCTAAATTCCTTAACAGGAGGATTTAAACTCCCAGGAATTTCTTAATAATTAAATTGTGAAAGTAAACTATTATGCAGATTCCTGAACAAAATCACTCTGTCAAAATAATTTCAAAACTTATTAATGAATTATCTAAACTACCAGGAATTGGGCCTAAAAGTGCTCAGAGACTGGCTTATCATTTTATAAAGTTGCCAAAATCTGAAGTACTCGAATTATCTAACTCTCTTATTGAACTGAAGGAAAAAATTATCTATTGTGATATTTGCCAAAACCTTAGTGACGAGAATCCTTGTTCAATTTGTACTAATTATCAACGTGACCAAAAGCTTATATGTGTTATTGAAGAACCTTTAGATATACTAGCATTTGAAAGAACAGGTTCTTATAACGGTCTTTATCATGTATTGCATGGTGTGCTTTCACCAATCAATGGTATTGGTCCTAATAATTTAAAAATAAATGAATTATTAAATCGTATAAAAGTAAATGATATAGAAGAAATAATATTAGCAACTAATCCCAGTATTGAGGGAGAAAGTACAGCAATGTACATCCAAGATATTATAGTAGACATAGTACCCAAAGTAACACGATTAGCTAGAGGCCTGCCAGTAGGTGGAGATATTGAATATGCTGATCAAATGACTATAATGAGAGCTCTTCAAGGACGTCAAGAAATATAAATCTTCATAATAATAAAATTTGAAGTAGTACTAAAAGAGAGAATTTGTGGTAAACAGAGAGCGAAGTTATAAAACTGAAGCCATCATTTTAAATTCAAAAAGTTTTGGTGAATCAGGTCACATATATATAGTCTTTACTCCATACTTAGGAAAACTAAGTATAAATGCGAATGGAACAAAAAAACCTAAAAGTAAATTGTCTGGTCATCTACAAATTACAAATCGTTGTAATCTAGTAATATCCAAAGGAAGAAGTATTGATACTATTTCTTCAGCAGAAACAACAGAATTATTTCTAAACATTAGAGAAAATTATAATTTAATTAATAATGTTTTTTATATTATGGAATTATTTGATGTTTTTAATCCTATTAATGAAATAAATGTAGATGCTTATCAACTATTATTAGAATCTCTACGATGGCTCAACAATAATCAAAATATTAATTTATTGATTATATATATAAGATTAAAAATTCTTACGACCAGTGGATGGGATTTAAATTTTTCTACTTGTAACTTGTGCTTCGATGAAAAAAAAGGAAACCTTACAGCTATCAATACAAATCACGGAGGATCAATTTGTAATATTTGTAAACCCTCAACTACAAATTCTGTCTCTACCGAACCACAATCAATTAAACTGTTACATTTTATTTCTATTGCGTCTCGCGAAAAATTATTATCATCAAATCTTGAAATCACATTAATAAAAAAATGTTTAGCTATCAGTGAATATCTTATTCATGATAATTTGGGATTTAAGTTAAAAACTAAACTATTCTGATAGAAATTCTGTAAAGTTCAAATTTAAAAGCTATTTGTTAACAGAAAATCTCTTAAGTTTGTAATAGAATACTAACCGATTATGAATAATACGAATAAACCATTTAAAAAAATACTTATAGCCAACCGTGGCGAAATTGCATGTAGAGTCATAAAAACATGTAACGATATCGGAATTAAAACAGTCTCAATATATTCTGATGCGGATAAAGAAGCTTTACACGTAAAACTAGCAGATGAATCAAAACCCTTAGGAGGATTAACTCCTACTGAAAGTTATTTGAATATTGAAAAGATTATTGAAATTGCTCTAGAAACTAAATCAGAAGCAATCCACCCAGGATATGGTTTCTTGTCTGAAAATACTGATTTTGCTAAAGCATGTGTAGATAACAATATTATATTTATTGGTCCATCTACTGAGGCAATAGAAAAGATGGGAGATAAAGTTACTGCTATTCAAACAGCAATGAAAGCTGGAGTACCTTGCTTGCCTGGCACATATGCACCAGTAACATATGCAAAAGCAAAAACAGTCTGTGCAGAAATTGGTTACCCAGTTATGGTAAAAGCATCTGCAGGAGGTGGAGGTATAGGTATTAGAAAAGTAGATTCTGCTGAAGACCTCGAGGAAGCTTTTAAACAAGCAAAATCATTAGCTGAAAGCTCTTTTGGAAATTCTAAACTATATGTGGAAAAATATATGAATAATGGTTCACATGTAGAAGTACAAGTTTTAGCAGATCTTCATGGAAACGCTATACATCTTTTTGAGAGGGATTGTTCTGTTCAGAGAAGAAATCAAAAGATTATTGAAGAAACACCTTGTACTAAACTCTCTCAAGACAAAAGAGAAGAATTGTGGAAATCTGCTGTAGATTTAGTTAAACATATCAATTACACAAATGCTGGAACAGTAGAGTTTTTGGTTGATGAAGAATCTAATTTCTACTTCCTAGAAATGAATACTAGATTACAAGTCGAACATCCAGTTACAGAAATGACCACTAATATAGATATTGTTGATCTTCAAATTAGAATTGCTGCAGGAGAAGAATTGAGTATTCTACAAGATGATATCAAACAAATTGGACACTCGATTGAAGCTCGTATTTATCCTGAAGACCCTAAGACTTTTTTACCTACCATTGGTAAAATTTCCTCTCTAAAATTACCTACCACTAAAAATATACGGATTGATGCTTCGATATTTGAAGGATATGAAGTATCTCCATATTACGAACCTATGCTAGGAAAATTTATAGCATGGGGAAGAAATAGAAAAGAATGTATTTCAAGTTTTATTAAGTATTTGAAATCAACAGAAATGGTTGGGATCACCCACAATATTCCATTAATTATTGAAATACTACAATCTGAAGGATTTGTAAATCATAAGTTTTCTACTAATTTTCTTACAGATGTTTTCCCATATGAAAAAAATAATAGTAGCGATGAAGAAATAGTTGCTGCTATAACTATTGCATTGAATGAAATTTTTGGTTCAAAAATAAATTCACATAATACAAATAATTGGAAAATGCAAGGAAGAGTATCCCAAATGAATCAAAGTAACTATGGTGGTTTTGGATGGTAAAAAAACAGATTACCATTTTAGTAAATGGAAAATCTCATTTAGTTGAAATAGAAGAAACTAATTCTTATCCCTTTGAAATCTATGTAGATGGAAAAAAAATGAGTGTTTCTGTTGAAAATACGCCTACAAATCAAACGTTGCAACCATCTAATATATCAAATAATCTAGACACTATTGAAGGACTCAAAGGTTTAACACAAAATGGAAATAAGCTTATTAGATCTCCTATGCCTGGAAAAGTAATATCAGTTCCCATAAAAATATGGGATTATATTGAAGAGGGTACGGAACTTTGTGTAATCGAGTCTATGAAAATGCAGCAAAGTTTATTATCGGGTAATTCAGGTTTTGTAAGGGCAATATTTATAAATGATGGAGACTCAGTCAATACAGGAGACGTTGTTGTACAAATACAATAACTTATCTAAGTAACTTTTGTATATTTGCCCATATAGTATCATGAATTTCCTCAATTGATTTCATAGCGTCTATTGTAATCCAACTAGAATCTTTACTCATATTAGTATATCCTTGAAAAACGCGTTTGTGAAAATTAATCGATTCAAGTTCAAATCTTCGACTACCTTCTACATCCATTCTAGGATTTTCTTTTTCTATAGAATTAGAAATATTATCTAATAAAGATAATTGTGAATTAACTCTATCTAAGGCTTTATCTGGTTCAACACTCAATAAAATCGTAAGATCCGGCTTAATTCCACGTGTACTTACATTAATTATATTTTCTACAATATCCAGATCAATTTGTCGACCATAACCTTGATAAGCAATAGTCGAAGCAATAAACCGATCACAAATAATTATTGTATCTGTATCCAAATTAGGCTTGATTACCTTTTCAATTAATTCACTCCTAGCAGATGAGAAAAGAAAAAGTTCTGTTAAAGAATTCATAGTTGCATTTTTAGCACGAGCTGATTTCTTTCCATTTGTTCCACGTTCAGCCAATAAAATTCTTCTGACTTCTTCACCTACAGATGTACCACCTGGTTCATGCAACAATAAAGAAGAAAAACCTTCGGCAATTATTCGTTCATAAAGTAGTTTTGATTGTGTTGATTTACCGCTACCTTCTCCACCTTCAAATGCTACAAAAAACACTAATTACCAACCTTTTTCTGTTTTCTTATAAACTTTAATGTATCTTTCAGGTTCTTTACCATAACTTATTGAAACTAAAGAATTATTATCTATTACCTGATGCTGTAATTTACGAGTATACGCGTCTTGAGGTTCTAATTGTACACTTGAAGAACCATTTTGAATCTGTAATATTGCATTTTCAGCATCTTCTAAGGCTTCTTGAATTAAGGATTTTACTTTTTTATATGAATCTATATTTTTAATAAATTCAGAGATTTGCGATACAGTATTTTTTCTTAATATATGTACAGGAGTTCCATCTAGTTCCGCATTTGTTATCACCTTGGGACTTCTTCGATACTGAGTTTTAGTGGTAACTACTATCTGAGCATCTTTAACATTCTCAACAATTTTCATATTCGTTTTATAAAAATCAGCTAATTGGCGAATAGTACTTTTACTTATACCAAAAGGTAAAATTGATGTATATTCAATATCTTGATTATTTTCCACATGCCCATTAGTTTTTTTAGCATACTTTTTAAAAGAGTTATATCTATAATCACTATAATCACTATATTCACTATCTAATTCTTGTAACTCAGGTAACTCAAATTGTTGTTCTAAATCTGGTAATAAAAATTCTTTCTTCTTGAGTACTTCTCCCAAACTATCTAACCATCTAATTTCAGGATTCGGTTTAATTGACTTTAATATATTATCTACAACACTACCTACATCTTCATGAATCGCCATTTTTTCTCTATTTCGAATTTCTAAAACTATTTCAAATGTTGGTGGAAGTTTTCTTTCAGTTACTGTTTTCTGAGTACCTCTTTTTCTAGCTTCTTCATCCCCTAATATAACTGTTTGAACACCACCAACTAAGTCAGAGAGAGTTGGATTCATCAATAAACTTTCTAAATCGTTTCCATGAGCAGTAGCAATTAGTTGAACTCCTCTTTCAGCAATAGTTCTAGCAGCCTTAGCTTCAAGTTCTGTACCCATTTCATCAATAATAATTACCTCAGGCATGTGATTTTCCACAGCTTCAATCATTATGTCGTGTTGTAATTCGGGGCGTGCTACTTGCATTCTTCGGGCTTTACCAATACCAGGATGAGGAATAAATCCATCTCCTCCAATTTCATTTGAAGTATCGACGATTATCACTCGTTTTGATAAATCTACAGATAATACTCTTGCTAACTCTCTTAAAATTGTTGTCTTTCCTACTCCTGGCCTACCAAGCAATAACATACTTTTATCTTCATTAACTAAATCAGTTATAGCTTTTGTAGTTCCTTCTACGGATCTACCGACTCTGCATGTAACACCGATAACAGTAGTATCTCTAGCACGAATTGCTGAAAATCTATGAAGTGTTTTTTCCACCCCTGCTCTATTATCATTTCCAAAGCTACCTATTTTTTCAGTTAATAAACCTAGTTCAGAAAATGAAATTGGATCCATATCCATTTCTTCATCCCCATCTGCAAATCTTACTTGAGGTTTACGACCTAAATCTAAAACAACTTCAATAAGAGAATTTAGGTTATTATCTTTTAGAAGCCTCTCACGAATTTGTGGTGGTAGAACATCTAAAAAACTATGTAGATCATCAATTTCTGTGTCTGGATTCATACATGTCCCCTTTAAATAAATAAGATACTAATTTCATACTTCTATTGCCATTTTTACCTTAGAAGTTGAATTGTCATATATTCTAGCTTGTGTTTGATAAACTAATGTACAAAATGATACTTGATTAATTAAACCTAACTTATGAAGATTATCAAGTATATCTTTTTGTTCGATTTTAACTATCCAATATAGTTGCTTTCTTTTAGCAAGCTGATATGCATCTGAAATAAGTTCTGGAAGTATGTTGCTATACTTTTGAATTATATTGAGGCCCACTGCGCAAATTTTATGATAATCTTTCTTTGATAAAGAACCAAGAAAATTATCATTATCAACATATATTAATTCTTTAGCGTCAACATCTACCATACTACACAATTGTACTAAATCATTATCATAAGGCGTTAAATTTTTTTTAACAAAAAAATCTAATGCATTTTCATATACAAAAGTTAAATCTGATTTGTACTTACTACTATTCAATTTGAATAAGTAAGTTGCATTAGATTTATATAAAGAATATTGACCACCGAGTGTCAATATTACATTCTGAGATACAACTTTAAATTTAGCACTAGATGCAGTATCAATTAGCTGCCAGTTATTAGGAATTTTTAGTATCATTCCATAAGATTTTCTTTTTGTTATATATGCTGTTGAAATATCAATAATATTTTTAAATAAATCAAAATTTACTTTTTCAAGCAACAAGTGGCGAATGAACCAATAATTTTTATCTTTTATCTTTCGTATACAAATTAATCCATTCATTGAATTAGAACTTCTAGAAATAAAAGTAATTTGATTACGATTGTATCCAAATATATTCAAACATATTAATATTCGCTGCATGAATTTAAGTGGTTTGCCAATATTATCAGGTCTTTGTACAGAAAAATCTGGCATATCTGCTTTTAACACATGTAGTATGTCAAAAAAACCAAGCTTTTTAATCATTAATTACCTAACTATAAACTAAATCAATAAAATATTTATGAAACCTATTATCAGTAGTTAGTTCAGGATGAAAAGATGTACCTAGATTATTACCTTGTTTTACTCCTACAACTTCACCATCATTTAGAGTACAAATTACGTCTACATTTTGTCCAATACTAAGAATTTTAGGAGCTCTGATAAATACACCCGGAAAAGGATTTTCATTATCAAAGGAAAAATTGATTTCATCTTTAAAACTATCTATCTGTCGACCATATGCATTTCGACTTACATTGATATCCATAAGGTTGAGAGGAATAGGAATATCTTCTTTGAGTTTATTAGCCATTAATATTAATCCAGCACATGTTCCCCAAATTGGTAAATCTGAATTTACTGCATCTGTTAAAGCTGGTCTAAAGTTATATAAATCCATCAAGTATGAAATTGTTGTACTCTCTCCACCAGGTATTACCAAAGCATCCAAATCAGAGATTTGGGTAGATTTTCTTATCTCTTGTACTGGCACTCCTAAGCTTGAAAAAGTTTTTATATGTTCTACAAAATCACCTTGAAGTGCCAAAACCCCAATTCCAGACAACTGTTACCATCCTCTTGTGGCTAATTGTTCCTCTTCCGGCATAGTACGAACATCTAAACCTCTCATCGCATCACCTAAACCTGAAGATACTTCAGCAATTATTTCAGGGTCATTAAAATGAGTAGTAGCTTTCACAATAGCCTTAGCCATTGCTGAAGGATTTGAGGATTTGAATATACCAGATCCCACAAAAACTCCCTCAACGCCGATTTGCATCATTAAAGCTGCATCAGCTGGAGTCGCTATTCCACCGGCTGCAAAATTTACCACAGGTAATTTACCTGTTTCGTGTATTTGTAATATTAATTCATAGGGAGCTTGTAAATCTCTAGCAGTTGCCATTAATTCTGTAGGATCCAAGTTTGTAATTCTTGTTATCTCTCCCAAAACAGATCGAGCATGTCTTACTGCCTCAACAACGTTTCCAGTCCCTGCTTCTCCCTTGGTTCTAATCATGGCGGCGCCTTCACCTATTCTACGCAAGGCTTCACCCAAGTTCCTGCACCCACAAACAAATGGAACCTTAAAATCATGTTTATTAACATGATTATTTTCATCTGCAGGAGTTAATACTTCTGATTCATCTATATAGTCAACACCCAATGCTTCTAAAACTTGGGCTTCAACTAAATGACCAATTCTAGCTTTTGCCATCACTGGTATACTTACTGCTTTTATAATTCCTGTAATCATGTCAGGATCAGACATTCTAGCAACTCCACCAGCTGCTCTTATGTCCGAAGGCACTCTTTCTAAAGCCATTACTGCACACGCTCCAGCATCCTCCGCAATTTTAGCTTGTTCTGGCGTAACCACGTCCATTATCACACCGCCTTTAAGCATTTGAGCTAGGCCAGTTTTTAAATCCCACGTATTTTTCTCTACCATAAAACATTCTCCTAACAGCTAGTATTAGTTAACTGAATACACATAAAACATAATAGAATTATACTCCTATAAGTCTATACTATGCAATTTAATTACTGAACTAGAATAGAACAAATATCTTAGTTATCAATAATAATAATTCGTATTGAAGTATTAATATAATTTAACTACAATCAGCCATGAATGAATAAAGGGCTTTTATGTTTAAAAAGAAAATATATCGTGGTTGGTACATAGTAACAGCAATATTTTTTGCTAACTGGATGGGTGCAGGTATAGGTGTTCCTATATATGGATTATTTTATGTTCCCATACGATCTTCTTTATCTCTCACTAATTTAATGTTATCTCTGCCACCAGTTATAAGAAACCTAACTACACACTTTATGGGCCCTATAGTAGGGCCATTAGTAGATAAATTCGGTCCACGGTACCTCATGACCGTAGGTGCAATTATCGCAGGTTTTAGTACATTTCTCATGAGTACAGCAGATAGCTTTTGGGAAATCATACTCTATTTTTCAATTATTGGAGCTTCTGGGCATGCTTGTCTTAGCCATATTGTTACAAATACCACTCTTGCCAGATGGTTTATAAAAAAACGTGGAAGAGCTACTGGAATTGCTACAACAGGAATTAACGTTGGTGAAGCAATTATGGCTCCACTAATACAATTATTAATAACATACGTTGGATGGAGAAAAACTTGGCAATTTATGGCTATAGTACCGTGGTTAATTATAGCCCCAACAAGTTTCTTATTTATGAGAAGATCTCCAGAAGACCACGGTTTAAAACCAGATGGAGAGAGTGAGCAAATTGAAGATAAACAAAGTATCACAAAAACTCCTGAAGATATTGAAGAAATTTGGACACCAAAGGATGCTTTTAAAACTACATCCTTATGGGCTCTAGTTTTCTCAACTAATCTCGCTGCTATAGCAGTTATAGGTGTTGTTTTACACCAGATACCATTTATGATAGATCAAGGATTATCTCCTGGTATCGCCGCTCTTAGCCTTACTACTTATGCTATATTTGCCATACCATCTAAATTAATATGGGGGTTTTTGGCTGAAAAAGTAGCTATAAAATACTTAACAGCAATCTCTCTACTGGGATCTGCCCTAGGGCTATTAATTCTAATACAAGCAAGTACAATAAAGGGAGTTTTACTATTTGGTGTTATTTATGGTCTAACTAGAGGAGCATGGGCTGTTGTACAATCACTCATTTGGGCAGATTACTTTGGTCGTGCCTTTTTAGGTTCAATAAGGGGATTTGTTTCTCCAATACAAGGTGTATCTGCAGTTTTTGGCCCCTTATTTGCTGGTTGGTTAAGAGATATTACAAATAGTTACCAAATTCCCTTTTATACCTTTGTAGTTTTATATGTTATAAGTGCAATTATTATTTTGATAATACCTAAACCTATTTTAAAAAAATAAATATATGATAATAACTTTGTCGTTATTTAGTGATAAAATATAAGAAAAATGTAGGAATTAGGATGGAACCACAAAATATTATCGTTAAAGGCGCTCGTCAACATAATTTAAAAAATGTATCCGTAAATATACCAAGAAATAAGTTTGTTGTAGTAACAGGAGTATCAGGTTCAGGCAAATCTACTCTTGCTTTCGATACTATTTATGCTGAAGGACAAAGAAGATATGTTGAATCCTTATCCTCATATGCTCGACAATTCCTTGGTAGAATGGATAAACCAGATGTTGATTATATAGAAGGGTTAAGTCCATCAATTTCAATTGATCAGAAAAATACATCACAAAATCCTCGTTCCACAGTTGGTACTACAACTGAAATATACGACTATTTACGTTTATTATTTGCTAGAGTTGGAGAACCACATTGTTACAAATGTGGCAAAAGAGTAGAAAAGCAAACTATTCCACAGATTGTAGATACAATACAAAATATGGATGAAAATCATAGAATTATGATCCTAGCACCAAAAGTTACCCACAAAAAGGGAGAACATAAACAAATATTTGAACAAATAAAAAAAGATGGTTTTGTCCGTGTACGTATTGATAATGAGGTTAAAGAATTAACTGAAAGTATTGAATTAAACAAACAAAAATGGCATACAATTGAACTAATTGTAGATAGAATCACCTCTGGTCATTCTACTGATGCAAGTCGAATATATAACTCAGTAGAAACAGCATTAAACCAAGGCGACGGTACAATAATAATATTAGATGTCGAAAATAATCGTGAAACTGCGATTTCAGAGAATTTCGCATGCGTGAATTGTGGTATTAATTTTACCGAAATTGAACCACGAACATTTAGTTTTAATTCACCTCATGGAGCATGCAATAGATGTTCAGGAATTGGCTATCATTTAGAAGTTGATCCTGACTTAGTAATTCCAGATTATACATTATCAATGAGTAGAGGCGGTATTCTGCCCTGGTCTTCATCAGGTCGTCTTTCCCAATGGGGTCGTAGTATTTTAGCATCATTAGCCGATAAATATAATTTTAATATTAATGAACCACTTATCAATCTTTCAGATGAAATGATAGACATTATCCTTCATGGTGATAACGATACTATTAACATAACCCATGTTACCAAGAGAGGAATGCGATACCAATGGAACCGAAAATATGAAGGACTAATACCAAATCTTGAACGTAGATATCAAAACACTGATTCTGATTATTCCAAAAAAGAAATAGAAAAATTCATGTCAAAAGTTGAATGTCCTGAATGTAATGGAAATAGGTTAAAACCTACTTCTCTATCAGTAAAAATAGGTCATGAAAATATAATATCCTTAACGAATATGTCTATTAAACAAACTTGGGAATGGACAAAAATTCAACTTAATACAAAAGAACAGGATTCATTAATTCCTAAGAAAAATTTTCCAATAGCAGAACCAATTATAAGAGAAATTAAAAACAGACTAGAATTTCTTATAGATATTGGACTTGATTATATTAGCCTCGATCGCCCTACTTCAACTCTTTCAGGTGGTGAATCACAAAGAATTCGCCTCGCTACACAAATAGGTTCAGGTTTAGTTGGAGTTTTATATGTTTGCGATGAACCCTCTATAGGCTTGCATCCAGCAGATGGGAATATGTTAATAACAACTCTTAAAAAACTTAGAGATTTAGGGAATTCATTGTTAGTAGTCGAACACGATGAAGCTGTTATGGAATCAGCAGATTATATCATTGATCTAGGTCCAGGAGCTGGAGAAAATGGTGGTTATATTATTGCAGAAGGTCCATTAAAAAAAATTAAGAGCGTCCATGAATCTTTAACTGGTTCATACTTAAGTGGTAGAAATGTTATACCCACACCATATGTACGCAGAAAAAATAATGGGAATTCTATTAATATTGTAGGTGCTAGAGAAAATAACCTCAAAAATATAACTGTTGAGGTTCCGCTAGGTAATTTAGTTTGTATAACTGGGGTTTCAGGTTCGGGTAAATCAACCTTAATTAATGAAGTTTTGTATAAGAAATTAAACCAGACTCTAAATAAAGCTCGAGCTAAAGCTGGAGCTTGTGATTATGTTGAAGGAGTAGAAAATATAACAAAAATTATTAACATCGATCAATCTCCTATAGGTCGAACCCCAAGAAGTAATCCTGCAACTTATTGTGGAGTTTTTACTCCTATAAGAGAATTGTTTTCCATGCTTCCAGAAGCAAAAATGAGAGGGTATGCGCCAGGTAGGTTCTCTTTTAATGTTAAAGGGGGAAGATGTGAAGCATGCTCAGGAGAAGGCTCTATTGAAATTGAAATGCAATTTCTTGCAAATGTTACAATACCTTGTGAGATCTGTGAGGGAGCAAGATATAATTCTGAAGCCTTAACAGTTCTTTTCAGCGATCATTCGATATCTGATGTATTGAATTTAACTGTTGATCAAGCAATTAATTTATTTTCTAATATACCCAAAATAGTTAATAAGTTAACGGTAATGAAAGAAGTCGGATTAGGATATATAAAACTAGGACAACCAGCAACAACTTTATCAGGAGGAGAGGCACAAAGAGTAAAATTAGCTACAGAACTCTCCAAAAGATCTTTAGGGCATACTTTATACATATTAGACGAACCAACAACGGGATTATCGTTATATGACTGTGAATATTTACTAGAAGTAATACAAAAATTAGTAGATAAAAATAATACTGTGATCTTAATTGAACATCACCTTGATTTGATAAAAAATGCTGACTGGATTATAGATTTAGGTCCCAAAGCTGGAGAGAATGGGGGGTATGTTATTGCTACGGGAACACCAGAGTCTATATCCCAACAAAAAAAATCGATAACTGGTAAATATCTTATTTCTAAATTAAAAAAAGAAGCATATAATGTTCTTCAATCTACATCAATAGAATAATACGATAGTAAAATAATGCAACAAAAAAAAGACCCACAACCACAAAACTTTTCAGATTTACTTGGTTTTGAAATCCTTCAAAAAGATGAAGAAAAATGTATCGTAAAAATGGACATATATCAAAGACATCTGCAAGGTGCTGGATTTGTACAAGGTGGAATTATTGCAACTATAGCGGATGCCGCGATTTCAATGGCATTAGGAGTGATCAAATCAGAAGATACTACACTATTTACTGTAGAAATGAAAATTAATTATATAGCTCCAGCATCGATAAAATCAAAATATTTGCTTGCAGATGGCACAATATCTCATAAAGGAAATTTACTTTCATTAGGGGAATGTGTTGTATATGATGCCGATAATAAAAAAATTGCACAAGTAATGGGAACCTGGATTACAGTCAAAAATAATAACTAGAAATTATGAAGCCAATAGTAACACCAGAAGAGGCAGTAAAAGAAATAAAAGACGGATCATCTATTATGATTGGTGGATTTGGTGGATCTGGTGACATGCCTACAAATCTCATACTAGCCCTAAGCAAAACCAAAACAAAGAATCTAACAATTATAAGTAATACAGGAGGATTACCTGGTTTTGGATTGATACAAAATCAACTACCTCCAATAAATCATGATATCTTAATTAAAAATAAACAAGTTAGTAAAATTATTTCTTCTTTCCCAGTTTCACCCTCTCCGTCTTTAAAAAATGCTCTTGAAGACATATATAAAGAAGAGAATATTAAAATAGAACTTATACCACAAGGAACTCTAGCTGAAAAAATTAGAGCAGGGGGAGCAGGTATAAGAGCATTTTATACCCCCACAGGGGTCAATAGTTTTCCAAGTGAAAATAAAGAAATCCGTCTATTTAATGAACACAAATATCTTCTTGAAGAATGGCTACAAGCAGATTTCTCTTTTATAAGAGCCCATAAAGCAGATACTCTGGGAAATTTGATAAATAAAGGTACATCGAAAAATTTTAATCCATTAATGGCTACAGCTAGTAATGTTACTATTGTAGAGGCAGAAGAAATTGTTAAACCCGATCAATTACAACCAGAACAAATCAATACGCCAGGTATTTTTGTTAATAAACTAGTACGTCGAGATTAGGAGATTATGAAAGAAAAACTTAATCGAGAAACTATAGCTATGAGAATAGCAAAGGAAATACCTAACAATTCTTATGTTAATTTAGGAATAGGAATACCAACATTAGTTTCACAATTTACTAGAACTGAACAAAATATAATTTACCATAGTGAAAATGGTGTCTTAAATTATGGTTCCTTAGCTGAATTGGGTAGAGAAGATCCTGATCTAATTAATGCGGGTGGGCAATTTTTAAAACCAACAATAGGAATGTCTTTTTTCAACTCTGCTGATGCGTTTGGAATGATACGAGGTGGTCACATAGATATATCAGTTTTAGGAGCTCTTCAAATATCTGAGCGAGGTGATCTTGCTAATTGGATGATACCCGAAAGAGGTATAGGAAATATTGGTGGAGCAATGGATTTAGCTACAGGTGCAAAAAGATTAATTATCGCGATGGAACATACTGACAAAAATAATAACCCTAAAATTGTTAGAAGGTGTAGTTATCCATTAACAGTTTCAGAATGCGTGAACTTAATAGTAACAGATTTATGCGTAATCTCAGTAGAATCTGAAGGATTAATAGTCAAAGAAATTGCACCTGGTTGGAATAAAGATGAAATTCAAAATTTAACTGAGGCAAAATTACTTTTTGACAATAACATAACAGAAATAACTCTTTAAGAGACATATAAAGCTAAAATTTATTATTTTTACACTTGCTAATCATCATAAAAAGAGTAATACTTTGTAATACTTTAGCAACCGACAAAATTAATTGGGGAGGTTATATTGTCTAACGAAAATGCAGTAAAAACAGGCGAATATTTGTTATCAAGACTTACTTCTTGGTTTGGAAATAGACCTGATTATTTCAGTGCTTTTATAGATCGAAACGTAGGTGGTTACGGATGGTTACCAGCCGAAGCATATTATGCTTTATCTGGACCTGTATCTTCTCTAAGTGCAAACGTAACAGCGGTTAGAGGAAACGCACAAGGTGAGGGTGGATTTAGCCCAGATATTGAAATAGATATCGACCTAGAAGCTCATCAAGTTGCAGTTGTCCCTGCTTTAGTCACTCCAGACAAAAATCTTACAAGCTTAGTAGATGGTGGACTTGGAGGAGCTCTCGAATGGGCAAGTGGAGTATTAAAAGATAGAGCAATTGTTTATCTTTTAGCATTTCCTTCAGGAATTGAAACTGAAGACTGGACTAATGCATTAGCAAAAGCTGAAGAGAAGTACCAATTAAAAGCGTTAGATTCTATGCAATTTGTTATTCCTCGCCCACCTAGAGAAATGGCAAGAGGAGCAGCAACTGTTCTTATGCATTCATCTAGATTATAGATTTTTAGATACAACAAAGCAGCTATATAGCTGCTTTGTTAATTTAGTTCAAATGTAGATCCTGATTCTGTCTTTATTACTTCGATTCTTACGGGAAAAGCTTCTTTTATTTCTTCAATATGGGTAATTACTACAACTCTTTCAAAATCTGATGATATTTGGTTTATAACTTCGATTATTCTTTCTCTACCTACATTGTCTTGAGTTCCAAAACCTTCGTCAATAAAAATAGTAGGTAAAGGGCAACCTGCCCTCCTAGCCAAAAGTTTTGATAGTGCAATACGCAATGCTAAATTAATTCGAAAAGACTCTCCCCCGCTAAATGTTTCATAACTTCTCATTCCACGCGAATCTGAGACATTAATTTCTAAAGTTTCAGCCGTATCACCTTTTTGAGTCTGTCTTTGTGTTTCTAAATTGATAAACATTTCGCCATTTGTCATTTTTTCTAACAAATCATTGGCATCTTTTTCAATTTCAGGTATAGATGCTTCAATCAATAAAGCTTGTACTCCTGTTCGACCTAGATATGTTGAAAGTTCATCGTAACGACTATATTCACTATTTATTTCAATCAATTGATTTTCATATTTTTTTAATTCTTTCTTCTGTGTAGAATAAACTTCGAATTGTCTTTCAATAGACAATTTTCGTGCATTTTTTTCAATTTTTTGATTTAACAAATTATCAAATTCATTTTGTAGTTTTTGTACTTCTGATTTAATTTCAGGGCGTGACTTTTTTTTAGCATCAAAATCATTTATTTCATGATCAATCTTCTCCAGATTAATATTTCTTGAAAAAATTAGTTTATCTATGTCAGCGATGTTCTTTTCTACTTCTGGTTTCTCTTTCTCAGCTATACTTAATTGTTTATATAAATCTTCATATAAATAAAGCTTGATTAATTTTTCTTCAAGAACTTTATTTTCTATAGGATCAAATCCCAACTCGTTAATATCTTTTTCGATTTCTTCTAATTGTGCTTTCGAATTTTCTAATGAAGATTTCTCTTGTGAGTAAGCAGTAATTTGGCCATTAATTCTAATAAATTCATTATTTATATTGATATCGTTTTGATTAATATAATCTAAAGTAGATTCTTTTTTTATTTCGAAATCTAAAACAGTTTGCTTATTACTCCGAAATGCATCTGCTAATGCTCTTCCATTTTTTTCAAATTCATCCTTCACATGTGTTCTACGATCATTTAATAGTTCTGTTCCACATAGAGGACAGTTTTGATCACTATCCTCTATTAATAATATCTTTTCTTTCAAATCATCCATTTGATTTTTTAAATTATCATTATGAGTATTTTTTTCTTGAATTTGTAACTGTAATAAATTTAATTCTTCTTTTTTGTTTTGTAACTCATCTAATAATTTTTTTGTTGAAATTAAATTTTCTTGTAGTTTTACAAGTTCGCGTTGAATTTCATTGAAACGAACTAATCCATTTTCTAAAGTTTTTTTTCGCTCAGTCAAGCTGCTATAAGGTCCTACCAGATTATTATTTTGTTGTAATTTATTTCTGATTCGATCTATCTCAAGGAAATTTTCATTAATAACTTCTCTTTTGTCTAAAATATTCAGGTAATCTGAAAATGTTTTTTGCAAAGTAATTAGTTGCTTGTTAAATATATTTAAGTCATCTACTATTGTTTTTTTATCCATTAGTAACTTAGATGTTTTTGTTTCAATTTCTTCAATGAGTAAAAAGTCTTGTTTTCGATTTTCCAGTACAGGTTGAATTTCTAATATGTTTTTTTCTATTTGGACTAAATCAGACGAAAGTACATTTAATTCAATTTCTTCCTCGTTAAAGCGTGAAACCTGTTCTTCCAAAGTTTTAATATGTAACTCTAGTGTAGCTTTTCTAGATCTTAATTCTCTAATCTTTTCTCTAGCTAATTCTTGTAATCTGTCAAAATAATCTAGTTGTAATATTTCACCTAGAGTTCGTTGTCGAAGAGCAGGAGTACTATTAGTAAATTCATCTGATCGACCTTGGAGTAAAAAAGCACTGTTGATAAAGGTTCGATAATCCATACCAACTAATTTCAATATTGAAGATTGAGTATCTCTAATTGTATTCCCCGTCAATACTTGAAAATCTAATTCAGTATTTACTTCCATAGTCTCTGCAACATAAAATTCTAAAGATGTAGCTCCTGACCTTGAACCCTTTCTTCTTGAAAATCTTCTGATAACTTTGTATAAATTTCTTCCTTCTGTTTTCTGAAAGTATCCATCAGAATAAAATTCTAACTCTACTCTCATGTCATTTTCCCCATGTTTAACTAATTCATCTTGCGGTCGATGCACCTCATCACCCCATATAGCCCAACATATAGCATCAAGAAGAGAAGATTTACCGTGGCCATTTTGTCCAGAAAGGCAAACGATATGAACTCCATTAAGATCCAATGGATTTGATAATGTTCCATATGATTTGAAATTTTCAATTATTAATTTATTTGGTACCATATAATAGTATTTTAACATTTGAGGTTATCTTGTATAGAAGTTTAGTATTAAGTAATTGAAAACAAAAAATAATTAACAGGTTGTATTAATTTATGTTCGAAAATTTAAGTGCAAAATTATCACAAATAACTAGAAAACTAATCAATCAACATCGTCTCAACGAAAATGATATAAATGATTTTTTGCGACAAATTAGAATGGCATTATTAGAAGCAGATGTAAATTTTAAAGTTGTAAAATCCCTTATTGATTCAATAAAAACAGACACAATAAATCCTGAATTTTCAAAAAGTCTAAATCCTGGCAACCTATTAGTAGAATCTTTAAAGCAACATTTAACAAAAATCTTAACAAATGAAAATTCAGAACTTCAAAAATCAAATAAAAAAACTGGCAATATTTTATTAGCTGGAATACAAGGTTCTGGTAAAACGACAACTGCTGCTAAATTATCTTATTATCTAAATAAATCAAATCAAAAAACTCTATTAGTTGCTAATGATTTAATAAGACCAGCAGCTATAGACCAATTAATAAAATTAGCAAATGATAATAAACTTGATATTTACTACGATAAGGATGTCAGTGATTCCGTAAAAATTGCAGAAAATTCTGTTAAATTTTCTTCTGGTAATCAGTATCAATGGACAGTCATTGATACTGCTGGACGATCGCAACTTGATGAAGAAATGATGCAAGAATTAATCAAGATCAAAAATAAAGTTAAACCTGAAGAATGTTTTCTAATTGTTGATTCAATGATTGGACAAACAGCTGTTGAAATTGCTAATTCTTTTAATGAAAAACTTGGATTAACTGGATTGATCATAACAAAACTTGATGGAGACTCTAAAGGAGGAAGTGCACTATCGATTGTAAAAGAAACTGGACTACCAATAAAATTTATAGGTACTGGTGAAAAAATCGATGAGTTTGATAAATTTCACCCAGATAGGATCAGTTCCAGGATACTGGGTATGGGTGATTTACAAACACTTGCTGAAAAAGCTAATGAGCAAATAGACTATCAAAAAGCGGAAGATCTAACAAAAAAAATTACTTCTAACTCTTTTGACTTCAATGATCTATTAGAACAAATGGAGTCTATAAAAAAAATGGGGTCTCTCGAAAATATTATAAATATGATTCCTGGCGTTAATACAAACCAGATGGGTTCAAAACTTTCAGAAAATGAATCTAAAATGAACAAAATGAAATACATGATTAATTCAATGACACCTATTGAAAGAAGAAACCCTAATATCTTGAATGTAAGTCGTAGAAAAAGAATAGCTACAGGTTCTGGACTAAATAATATAGAGGTAAATCAATTAATTAATCAATTCAATCAAACAAAAAAGATGATGAAGTCTTTGTATGGTAAAAATAATAAAAACTTAGGTAAATTAATGAAATCAGGTAATTTCCTAAAATAATATTTTTTTTGTTACCTTATTTATGATTTTCTTCATGAAAGAGTTTATGCACGTATGGATGTTTAGCTACAATAGCCACAACGAATGAAAATATAACTGTACCAGCAAAAAGAATAAATATATTAACATTGGTCATTCTTCCAAGCATGATTAATGCTGCATCTTCAAAAAAGTGCAGTACTGAAACGATAGCTGTAAAGGGAATTACTCCGCGTAAATTCATTTTTTCTCTATTCTAAATAATCTCTTAGAGGCTTAGATCTAGCTGGGTGGCGTAGTTTTCTTAATGCCTTTGCTTCAATTTGACGTATTCTTTCTCTAGTTACACCAAATTCTTTACCAACTTCTTCTAAGGTTCTGCCTCGTCCATCTCCTAAACCAAATCTGAGCTCAAGAACACGCTTTTCTCTGTCAGTTAAGCTATCTAATATTTGAATTATTTGTTCTTGCAGTAACGTCTCAGTAGCGGCATCTGCAGGGGCTTTGGCTGACCTATCTTCTATGAAATCTCCAAGATGAGAATCTTCTTCTTCACCTATGGGGGTCTCCAGCGAAACTGGCTCTTGAGAAATTTTCATTATTTCTCGTACTTTTTCAGCACTAACCTCCATGTCCCATGCTATTTCTTCTGTTGAAGGCTCTCGGCCATATTCTTGAACTAGTTTTCTACTAGTTCGTAATAACTTGTTGATTGTTTCAACCATATGTACAGGAATCCTAATTGTTCTTGCTTGATCTGCTATTGCCCTAGTTATTGCTTGTCGTATCCACCAAGTTGCATAAGTAGAAAATTTATATCCCTTTCTATAGTCAAATTTCTCTACAGCGCGAATTAAACCGATGTTACCTTCTTGTATCAAATCAAGTAAAGACATTCCTCTACCAATATACTTTTTAGCTACAGAAACAACTAACCTCAGGTTTGCTTCAGCTAGATGTTGCTGTGCTGCATCTGAACCCGCTGTCATTTCATCTAAGTATTGCTGAAGTATCATTTCATAAGGAGATAAATTATCAGCTAATGGCCCCTCTTCGACTATTGCTGCTAACTGTTGCAACGTAGAATTCATATCTAAAACATATTCTATTTGTTTTGGAAGAAGACGCGTATTGATTGAAAGTGAAATAATATTACGTTTCAAATCATCTACATCAATTTTATATTTTTTACTCCAGACCAAAAGTTGCTCTTCATCAAAACTATTTTGTAAAAAGAATTGTAACTTTTCGTCATGGATTAGTTCTTCTAATGTATAGTGGCCGTCTTTTTCCATGATTTTTTCGACAATATTAGTAATATCAGTCAATTGGCTTAAAGTCTTAAGCATTTCAACAAATGTATTTGGTGCCGGCATATCTCTACCGTATTCAGACTGATATGATTTATGGATTTCCTCAATGTATTTACCATTTTCCATAATCTGAGCTAAACCACGTTCATCTTTAGCTTTTAATAATGCAACTCGTCCAATTTCTCGTAAATACATTCTAACAGGATCATCGATCATATCATTAGGTTCAATAGATCTTTCTGTTTCTTGTTCGGAATCTACTTCTGATTGTGTTTGTTGTTGTGGTTCTGGTTCCTCAACCAATTTATCTGGAACAACGTCTGATAAGTCTAATTTTTCTAAATCAATTTCTTCAGGTGATTCTTCCAAAGCTACTAATTGTGCATCATCAGGTGCATCAATACTATTTATATCTGATGACTCAATAGATTCATCAAATTCCTCAGGAGCGTCTTCCAAAGCTAAAGAGGAACTTTCTTTTTCATCGCTTGTATCTATTTTTTTCTTTCTAGGCATAATTGTAATCCTTTAAATATCGCTATTTTTATCAGTAGATTTATTAAATACATCCGAAAGCATATCATTAACAATAATAGCTTTTTCTTGCAAATGACTCAAATCTTCCGAAGATGTTTCATTTGCCACCGAGTTATTGAACCATAAACTTGCTTCTTCTTTTTTCATTCCTCGTAAGTATCGTTCTTGGAGCTTGAGCACACACTGCTTGACCGCTTTCTCCCTATTACTCTTAGTCATACTAGGCAAATCTATGTTTCTTAAATCTTCTATTCGTAGTAATACATCCTCAGATAATTGTGTTTTATTATCCATTATCATTTCTTGAGAACCATCATATTTTAATAAAATATCGAAAACTTGCCTATTTTCCCATATGCTAAACCAAGATTCATCAACATTTACAGCTAACGGGAACAAATAGGGCCATTTGATAATCATTGACAATGTGTGGTCTTCGAGTAAATTCGAATTATCAGTTTTCTCTATTGTATCATAATTTATTCTGCGGTTAAAACTTTTCACATTATTTGTGCTACTTTTCTTATTTGCTGAAATAACTGCACTTTTAACTACATTTATTTCTACATTTAATGTAGTCGCAAATAATGAGTAGTAATTTTCTCTATCGTAGTCATTATCTATACTTAAAATTAATGGAGCTATATTCTCTGTAGCTAATTGTTTACCTTCATTCGATAATATATTCCATCTATGTGGGGCATTCTCTATTAAATAAGTCAATAGTGGTTTGGAATTATTAATATGATTTTCCCAAGAATTCTTATCTGTACGAATGATCTCATCCGGATCTTTACCAGTATTAAATTGTGCAATTCTCAAATCAACTTTATTTGTTGTTTTATATAATGAAATATTATTTTTTTTACCGACAAAAACTCTTTCAAAAGCTTTCCAACTATTTTCGATACTTCTAAATGTAGCTTCACTACCTGCTACATCAGCATCTAATGCCAGTACACATTGCTTACTGAGTACCGAAATATAACGAACTTGTGATTCGGTGAGTGCTGTTCCCATACAAGCTACTACATTCTCATAACCATATTGATGTGCAGTTAACGCATCCATATATCCTTCAACTAAAACAACTTTTCCTGTATTAGCTATTGCATTTTTAGCCAAGTTTATTCCATAAAGAGAACTTGATTTATCAAAAATTTTCGTTTTTGAAGAATTTATATACTTTGGTCCATTATCATTCAATGTACGACCACCAAAACCTAAAACTTTACTTCCAGCATCTATAATTGGAAATACTAGCCTGTTTGCAAAAATATCTTTTGGTATTCCGTCTTCACGAATAAACACAAGCCCAGATTCGGAAATTTGCTTATTGGTGAACCCTAAATTTTCTAAATACCTAGGTAATTGACGATTATCATTAGGACTTAAACCCAACCCGAATTTTGCAATTGTGTCTTCATCGACACCACGACTATTGATCATATAATTTCGAGCTGCTAGTCCATTCTCGGACAATAAATAATTATGAAAAAAGTTGTATGCAGATTCATTAATATTGTATAACTCAATATTTTCATTATTATTATTGTATCGGGGTACCTCAATCCCTATTGAATCAGCTAATAATTTAATAGCTGATTGAAAATCAATTTTTTCAATCTTCATAACAAAGCTGATAACATCTCCACCTTCAACACATGCACCAAAGCACCGCCAACTTTGTGTTTCAGGAAAAATTACAAATGATGGAGTTCTTTCTTCATGAAAAGGACAATTAGATTTAAATGTTCTACCCGCTGATTTCAAATCAGGTAAATATCTCGAAGTAACTTCGATAATATCTAATGAGTCTTTTAACGTTTTTGAAAACATTCTATTATTTTAACGAATTATCCATACAAATCTAATAGATATTTGAAGCCAAAAAAACCATTTTTTATCGTTTATTAAATACTCGGAAAAATTTACTCTTTATAGCGAGCTAATACTAGAATAAATGCAATTTAAAATGCTATAATGTGTGGCAGTTCACATGGGAAGGGTAGATTATGTCGCAAAAAACCGATAGCGTAACAAAATGGGTGTACGCTTTTGACGAAAAAACGGATAACATGAACTCATTACTTGGAGGAAAAGGTGCGGGTCTTGCAGAAATGACTCACATTGGTTTACCAGTACCCCCTGGGTTTACGATAATAACTAAAGCATGTAAAGAATTTATCGATAATAACAATCAAATTCCAGATCTTATATGGGAAGAAATACTTTCAAGCATAAAAAAACTCGAATTGCTTACCAATAAAATATATGGAGATGCGAATAATCCTCTTCTTGTTTCAGTGAGATCAGGATCTGTAGTTTCAATGCCAGGTATGATGGATACCGTACTTAACCTTGGTTTAAACGACCAAACTGTTTTAGGTCTGTCAGAATCTTCAGGTGGGAAAAAATTTGCTTACGATTCATACAGAAGATTTATACAAATGTATAGCAAGGTAGTATTAGAAATATCTTCGGATAAGTTTGAATCTATATTAGATAAAATAAAAATAAAAAATAACTACCAAAGTGATAGCCAATTAGAATTTGATGATATTCAAAAAATAGTTGAACAATTTAAAAAAATAGTATTATTAGAAACTGGTTCAGATTTCCCACAAGACCCTTACAATCAGTTAAAGTTAGCAGTTGAAGCTGTTTTCTTAAGTTGGTTTAGTGACAGAGCTGATGAATACAGAAAAATTAATGAGATAAGTAACAGTCTAGGTACAGCTGTAAATATAGTTGCAATGGTATTTGGAAATAGAGACCAAAATAGTGGTACTGGCGTTGCTTTTACTAGAAACCCTTCTACTGGTGCTAAAGAATTATTTGGCGAATACCTAAATGTAGCACAAGGTGAAGATGTCGTTGCAGGAATCAGAACACCAAAATCTATTAGTAGTCTTGAAGTCAGTAACCAAGACCTTTATGGTGAATTAGTTAATATCAGCAAAATTCTAGAAAGTCATTACAAAGATGCACAAGATATGGAATTCACTGTTGAAAGTAACAAATTATATATGCTTCAAACTAGATCTGCAAAAAGATCTGCTTTGGCATCCGTGAAAATATCTGTAGATATGGTATCTGAAGGACTCATATCAAAAGAGGAATCACTTAATCTTATTGATCCTACGAGAATCAATGAACTTATGCTTCCAAAATTTTCTGATGCAGAGGAAGATTTATCAATTAAATGTCAGGCCTATATTGACTCGGGATTAAATGCTTCTCCGGGAGCTGCAGTGGGTAAAATTGTTTTTGATCCTATTGAAGCTGTTGAATTAAAAAATCTCGGAGAAAAAGTAATCTTAGTAAGAGACGAAACAAGCCCTGATGACATACATGGAATGCATGCTTCTACGGGTGTATTAACTGCAAAAGGAGGGGCCACAAGTCATGCTGCTGTAGTTGCCAGAGGAATGGGAAAGCCTTGTATAACAGGTTGTGATAGTCTCCATATAGATCAACAAAATAAATGTTGTACCATCGGAAATAAAACCTTTCAACTTTACGATATTATTAGTATTGATGGATCATCTGGTGAAATTTTCACTGGTACTATGAAGACTATAACACCATCACCTAGCGATACTGCAGAATTATCTACAATTTTAGAATGGGCAGATTCTACACGAAAATTAGGTATATGGGCTAATGCTGATACTCCTGAAGATGCTATTAAGGCAATAGAATTAGGTGCTGAAGGAATAGGTTTATGTAGAACAGAACATATGTTTTTTGGGGAAGAAAGACTCCCATGGGTGCAACAGTTAATTATGTCTACATCTTCTATAAATTCTAATGGAAGTAATAATAACAAATATCAAGAATCTATTGCAAAAATGCTAGAATTTCAAATCCAAGACTTCTACGAAATACTAAAAGTAATGGATAACAAACCTGTTGTTATAAGACTAATAGACCCACCATTGCATGAATTTTTACCATCCTATGAAAAACTCACAGATCAAATTTATCAAGAAAAAATAAATAATAACCAAAGCGAATTATTAGATGAGTTAGAGGATGTTCTTGCGATTGTAAAAGATATTAAAGAATCTAATCCTATGTTAGGTTTAAGAGGATGTCGTCTAGGTATACTCTACCCAGATATAGTTGCAATGCAAACAAAAGCTATCCTAACTGCAGCTTGTACATTAATACAAGAAGGAAACAACCCAATACCTGAAATTATGATACCTTTGGTTGGAGATTATCGAGAATTAATTGTACTAAAAGAATTATTGATAGATGAGGCCACTAAGATAGAAGATGAATTGCAGCTAAAACCTTCATTCAAAATAGGTACAATGATTGAGCTCCCAAGAGCTGCTATTACTGCAGATGATATTGCTAAACATGCACAGTTTTTTAGTTTTGGAACTAATGATTTAACTCAAACTACTTATGGATTTAGTAGAGATGATGCTGAATCAAAATTTCTAAATGAATATCAGGAAAAAGGAATCCTAACAAGTAATCCTTTTAAAACCCTTGATGAAAAAGGTGTAGGGCAATTAATGAAAATAGCCATCGAAAAAGGCAGGCTTTCAAATTCAGATCTCGAGCTGGGTATTTGTGGAGAACATGGAGGAGACCCAAAAAGTATATTCATTTGCCATAATTTGGGTCTTAATTACGTTAGTGCATCACCATATAGAGTCCCAGTTGCCAGACTTGCTGCAGCACAAGCTACAATTAATTCTAAAAACTAGTAGAAGGTTATCATATGGACAAAAAACATGTCCTATATTTTTCCATAATTGGTATGCCTATAGGTCTTCTTGAGGTATGGGGAATCCATTTTATAGTAGTGAATATTATATGGATTATATTTACTCTTGTATGTGCCTTTTATCTAATAACTCGTCGGAGATATAATATATTTACCGAAGGTTTTGTCATAGGGTTTTTTTCTCGAGGAATTGCAACGATGGTCTCGCCAACATATACTTACTTAATTGACTCTTCTAATACTTATGAACAATATACGAACATAGTTCTAATTCAAAGTACAATTGCTGGATTATTGGTAGGATTTATTTCTTTTGCTCTTTATCGACTGAAATATTTCCAATAATTTGCATAATTCTCTCCATATAAAAACATACACTCTTATGGAACTTTCAACTATAAATAAAAAAGTAGATCTTACTGATTGTTGCTCATTTAGTTCGCCATAATTTAATAGCTCTGGTTAAGATATTTTTGTCATTCCAATAAGTTGTGAATTGACTGCTAAGAGTACATAATAGTCAAATTTCCTTTATACCCATCAACAATTAAATGCATTTATTTATCTCCTGTTATATAATCACCGACGATAGTTAAATTTTTGAATTATTAAATCTAAACACTTGACAGCTACATATCATTTAGATATAGGATATCATTTGTGTTAAAAATACAATAATTTATATATCTAAGGTTTTTAATCTAAATGGAGCAATTTTTTATGAGTTCTGAAATTATGGTTCAGGCAAATAATATAACGAAATTCTACGGAGAATATCCTGCGATTAGTAACGTATCTTTTACTGCTAAAAAAGGAGAAATTATTGGTTTCTTAGGCCCTAATGGCTCTGGTAAAACGACAACTATGCGAATTTTAACAGGTTATATGCCAGCGTCATCTGGAGACGCAACTATTGCTGGGTATGATGTAGCCAATGAGTCACTTGAAGCAAAACAACACGTTGGGTATCTCCCTGAAAATGCACCTTTATATACTGATATGAAAGTCACTGAATATCTTACCTTTACAGGGAAAATACGAGGTATGAGTAAAATAGCTATCAGATCAAGACTTGATGAAATTATTGAGATCTGTCGTTTAGAAGAATATAGAAATACGATTATCGGCAAACTTTCAAAAGGCTTTAGGCAAAGGGTAGGTATAGCCCAAGCAATAATACACCAACCTGATGTTTTAATATTAGACGAACCAACGATTGGTATTGATCCAATCCAGGTGGTTGAAACACGTAGCTTAATTAAAGAAATTGGAGGAGACTCTACTATTATTCTATCTTCTCATATTCTACCTGAAGTTAGTGCTATATGTGAAAGAGTTATTATAATTAATGATGGAGAAATAGTTGCCGTTGATTCTCCCGAAAACTTATCAAACAGATTAGAGGCTACCGAAAGAATTCGTATTGAAGCATTAGGCAAAACCAGTGATATGGTTTCTGTATTCCGAAGCAACCCTTCGGTGCAAGACGTGAATTTTGAAACTTTAAGTGACGGAAAAATAATATTTGACGTCATAAGTAAAGGTGGTCTAGAAATAAGATCAGAATTAGCTAAATCAATTATCGATAATGGATGGTCTTTATATAATCTCCAAGCAGTAAGTCTAAGTTTAGAAGACATCTTCTTAAGACTTACTACAAACGAAGAAGAAATCCGTGAGGAAACTAAATGAAAAATATATCTGCAATAACCTATAAAGAATTGTTAATTTATTTTTCATCTCCGATGGCATATATTATTGCAGGTGTTTTTTTCACCTTAACAGGTGTGTTCTTTGTTTCAAGTATTGAAGGAGCATTCGCTGAAGCTTCAGCTCGAGCATTATTTTCTAATGCCACTTACTTTTTAATGCCACTTATACCTCCTTTACTAACAATGCGTTTATTAGCAGAAGAACAAAAATTAGGAACATTGGAACTATTACTTACATCTCCAATTAGAGACTATGAAATTGTGGTGGCAAAATTCCTTGCGAGCTTTATTATCCTTTTAGCTATGACATTATTTACTCTATTCTATATGTTACTTCTTGTTGTGTATCAAGCTAATCCTGATATCGGTCCGATGATAAGTACATATATTGGATTTATACTTTACGCAATGGTAGCCCTATCAATCGGTCTCCTTGCGTCTTCTTTGGCTACCAATCAAATTGTTGCAGCATCAGTTGGGTTTGGAATAATCTTTCTATTTACAATACTTCATAGAATTAATGAAGTAATTGAAGGGCCAATTGCTACAGTAATTGAACATCTCTCACTCTTGGCACATTTTGAATCCTTTTCCAGAGGTGTTATGGATACCAAAGATATAGCTTACTTTATAGTTATGACTGGTGTATTTCTTTTCTTAACTATAAGATCACTAGAATCTAGAAGGTGGAGATAATATGGTCCGTGATCAATCAACCACCGAAACAAAACGTTTCTCTAGAATACTTCCTTCTAATCGAAAAGGTGTAATAAGTCTCCTTATATCATTAACGGGTTTGTTAGCTTTATTTATTGGGTTAATTTTTTATGCATTTTTACCAGAAACTCAAAATACTGCTATTACAACTATTGTGCTAGGAATACTACTGATATTGATCGGTATGTTGATTTCTTATAAGGATGTATTAGGTTTCATAATCCAGAAAAAAGGACGTTATAGTATAAATAGTAGCATTATGGTAATGGCATTTATATTAATAGGCGTTTTAATTTATGTATTAGCTGCAAGAAACTCAATCAGAATAGATACAACTGCAACACGTCAGTATTCTCTAGCCAATCAAACGACTGAAATTTTACAAAACTTAACAAATCCGATTACAGCTACTGCGTTTTTTGTGCCCACAGATACAACTAGTGCAAGCTACAGGATATCTACTGAAAATTTATTGAATGAATTCAAACATCGTTCTTCCGAAAACGCAAAATTCACTTATGAATATATTGATCCTGATTTGGAACCTACGCTCGCTAAAAATTTAGGTGTAAATGAATACCCTTCAATTGTTTTTCAGGGTAAAAATACCGATGGGTTCGATTTGTCTTACACTTTGACAGCACCATTGTTTGAAGAAAGAGATATTTCTACAGCAATAATGATTGCATCAGGTATCCAACAGAAAAAGATATACATAGTTACAGGACATGGCGAAAGAGACACAACAATAATGGACACAGAAGATAGATTGGGATTTGGTCTTGCTCGTGACGGTATGAGAAATGATAATTATGCAGTTCAAACCCTTTCTATTGCTCAATATGAAGTAATACCAGACGATGCTGCTGCTTTAGTTATTCCAGGACCAACTATTGATTTATCTGATATAGAATCAAACTTAATACACCAATACTTAAAAAGTGGAGGGCGATTATTATTAAGTATAGATCCAGGAACCCCAAGTAGTTATAACAATTTGATAAATAAATGGGGTATTACCATAATTGATGGCACAGTTATCGATCTTGGCAGTTCTCTAGCAAATCAACCTAAAACTCCTTTAATACAACAAGAACAGTTTGTAACTGTAGATCCTATTAATGTTATTACCGATCCTTTATCTCAAGTATATTTTCCTGGCACTGCCGCTTTTGATCAAATACTTCCCGCAGAAGAAATGCCTGAATATATAAGAGCTAAACCTATATTGGGCACAACAATGTTAAGTTGTTTACAAATCAGTGAAGAAATAAATACTTGTAACCAAAACCAATTTACTATTTTAGCTCCTTCAATGGCTGTTGAAGCGTTAAAGCCCATCAATGAAGAATCAGATGAAAATGCAACACGCCAAACAAAAATTGTTCTTTTTGGCGACACAGATTTTATAAGTAATTATCATTTTTACAATTTTAATAATAGTGATCTGTATCTAAATTCATTGAACTGGTTAACTGAAGATGTATCTCTAGCATCAGTTAGAGCAAAAGCTTTAACTTACAGAAGACTCGTTGTTACTGATAGAGAAATTCAACTTATACGTGGACTTAGCTGGTTTGCATTACCTGCTCTTATGACTCTTCTAGCGTTTATGACATGGTGGCGAAGGAGATAGTTTCTTCCAATGAACTATAGAATATCTTTTATACTCATTGTAATAGCATTAATAATTAGTATTTATGTTGGTTTTTTTGAGTTGAGAAAACCTCCAAAAACTGATAATGAAAATTTACAAGCTCCTTGGTTTTATGATATCGGATATGATGAATTGTCAGTCTTAGATATAACCTCCAATGATAGTACTGAATCCTTCACAAAAATAGATGGTCAGTGGACCTTCAGTGCAAGTGGAGATAAAGTTGACCTAAACCGATGGAGTGGTATTCCATTACTATTTACTGGTCCTAGAAGCTCTAGATTAATAACTACTGATTTAATTAATCCTGAAGAGTATGGAATTGATACCCCAACTGCTGAATATACTATTACTTTATCCACAGGCATTACATTGAAAATACTTGTCGGGACCCAAACACCAGATTTGTCTTCTTACTATGTGACTTTAGAAGGAAAGAAATCATTATTCCTTGTACCTGCTAGTTGGGTAGTAGCAATCAATGACATGGCTTTAAATCCTCCTTATTATGATCCAAACACCGCAGACGAACCAATAATCGGCCCTTAAATGTGGTGAATCAATGATATTTGAAGAGACTAAGTGGAAAGTAAAACCAAAAAATGATGGTATATTTATAAACTTTATTAGACAAAATTATATTCCCATTATTATTCAAAATCATATCAAACCCATTTGCTTGTTACGTGGAATGATAGGCAAATCTTCACATGAATTTATACTCATTTCAGCATATCAAGATATAAGTTCTTGGGAGGCTAACGCAAATTCATCATATGCATTTGATGAATCAATATTATCCAAAGAAAATACTCTATTAACACCTATTTCTACCGATAAATTGATGTCTTATAAATCAACTCTATTAAAAAATATATATGGTTACAGAGAATTTATAATCGAAACAAAAGATATAAATACATTTGTAGAAAGTTCAGAACAGGGTATATGGCCAAGAGTACAATCACAAGGTGGAAAAGTATTAGGTTTATGGTCAAATATTTCTAATACGTCACAAAAACGAATTTTATTACTAACTGGCTATGATAGTGTTAGCCATTGGGAAGGAACTAGAAGTTCTAGTCAGTACGGATTAACTTTTGCAAATTTACCAGAAGTGTCACAAGAGTTATCAGAAACAGAAAAAATCTTGAGAAAAAATCGAGAAGATATTACCATAAGCACCACTGTAAATTTGATGCAAAATGTTAATTTAAGTTAATAAAGGGCAAAATTATGACTATGAAATATGTAAGTAATGAAGAAATTATACGTGCTGCTAGAAAAAATCTTTCTCAAGGGGCATGGGATTATTTAATTGGAGGGTCAGAATCAGAAACAACTATGAGAAGAAACAGACTATCTTTTGACAGGTTAGCTTTTCGACCTCGTGTTCTTGTAGATGTATCAAAAATTGATACTTCCAATACCATACTTGGACTTGATTCAAAAATGCCAGTTATATTAGCTCCAATAGGTTCACAAGAAACATTTACAGCTGATGGAGCTTCAGCAGCTACATCAGCTGCAAATGAATTTGGTATAATAGATGTGATAAGTTCAGTAAGCTCTCCAAGCTTAGAAGAAATCTCAAAAACTGCTAATAATCCAAAAGTATTTCAATTGTATATTCATGGTGATTGGAATTGGATTACGTCTATGATTAATCGAGTAAAAGAATCGGAATATAAGGCACTCTGTATAACCGTGGATACTGCTCATTATAGTAGAAGAGAGAGACCTATGATGACAAGATTTTTCCCACACTCAAGAAGAACTCCACCTGATCCAAAATACGCAGCATCTGTTACTTGGGATACTATTGATAAAATTACAGAATATGCTGATATGCCATTACTTTTAAAAGGAATTGCAACTGGAGAAGATGCAAAACTCGCAGTGGAGCACGGTGCAAAAGTAGTTTGGGTATCAAATCATGGAGGACGCCAATTAGATTATGGTCAAGGAAGTATGGAAATGCTCCCTGAAATTGTAGATGCAATACAAGGTAAGGCAGAAATAGTTCTTGATGGTGGAATCCAACGTGGTAGTGACATTGCTAAAGCAATATCAATGGGCGCAAATTCAGTTGCTATAGGTAAAATGCAATGTTTAGGATTAGCTGCTGATGGGAAAGATGGGTTAGTAAGAGTATTGGAAATATTAGAAGAAGAATTAACTATTGCTATGGCTCTATTAGGAGTTAATAGCATAGACCAATTATCACCAAATTATATTTGTAGATCAGAGGCAACTACTCAATCACATGAGATGAGTTCTTGGGTAAATATTCCAGAAAATCGTATAAAATAAATGGTAACAAATATACGTAATTCGTCAAAAAATAAAGAATTTTTTTCTGGAGTTTCGGCGGTATTACCAATTTTAATTGGAGTTATACCTTTTGGATTAATATTTGGTATTTTAGGATTAGAAGCAGGATTTACTGCTAATCAAACATTTTTTATGTCATCAATTATTTTTGCAGGAGCAAGCCAAGTTGCTTTCGTTAAATTAGTATCTAGTGGGACTGTACCATTCATAACAATAATTTCAGTTGGTATAATTAATCTTCGTCACTTTTTATATAGTGCATCTATAGCAAAATATTTAGCTCATTTAACTACCCCTTGGAAAATAATACTCGCTTATTTATTAACTGATGAAGCATATGCTGTATCTATAAAAAGACTGCAAGAAGAAGAAGTAAATACTGCATTTTACCATTACCATCTATTAGGGAGTGGAATAACACTTTGGTTAACATGGCAAATATCCACATTTTTAGGAATTGTATTAGGTCAAATTATACCAGAGGAATTAAACCTTGGTTTTGCCATACCACTTGTTTTTCTTTCAATTATTGCACCCGAAATAATAAAATATAAAAGTCATGCAATATGTGCATTAGGTGCAGGAATATTGGCTATTTTGTTGAATAATTTACCATTAAATTTATGGATTATATTTTCATCAATTTTTGGCTTAATTATCGGTGTATTATTGGATAAAACACTAGGAAAGAGTCAATAAT